>Ga0233431_1002051_pt1 | contig 30259 bp, 34 predicted proteins | sample SI_118_April2016_FD_179867 | JGI IMG/M metagenome (GOLD analysis project Ga0233431, IMG submission 179867) | Seawater microbial communities from Saanich Inlet, British Columbia, Canada - SI_118_April2016_200_MG | ecosystem: Environmental > Aquatic > Marine > Inlet | place: Canada: British...
GATAAAATGTTAAATCTCTTGGAAGAGTGGGGTTTTGTAACTATTTCTGGAGCTGACAGAATTAAAGATGACTTTGTAATAGCTACTAATCTTAATAAAAAAAATGAAGAAATTAGAAAATTAAAACCAACTTTAACTGGAAAGAGAGTTTCTGAACTTTATCTTGACCCGTTAACAGCAAGACATTTATTAGATTGTTTAAATAAATTTGATTCTGAAAAGAATCTATTCTCTTTATTACAAATGATCTCTCATACTTTAGAAATGCGTCCATTGTTAAGAGTAAAAAGTAAAGAACAAGAAAGAATTCAAGAAGAACTTGTTAAAAATTATGATTTTCTTTTAGAAGAAGAGCCATCCGCCTTTGATCTTGAATACAATGAATTTGTCAATTCAATTAAAACAACTTTATTCTTTGACGCTTGGATAAATGAGAAGGATGAAGATTATTTAATGGAAAACTATGATGTTCGTCCCGGAGAAATTCGTGTTAAACTTGAGATTGCTGATTGGTTATTATATTCTTGTGAAGAACTTTCTAAAGCATCTCAGTTAAGCCGAGAATTATCTAAAGAGCTGAATAAACTAAGAATCAGAGTTAAGAATGGTGCGAAAGAAGAACTCCTACCTTTATTAAAACTAAAAAATGTTGGTAGAGTTAGAGCAAGAAAAATGATTACAAATGGCTTACGGGATTTGGGTGAGTTAAAGAAAGTTGATCCAACTTCGCTTGCACAAATTATTGGTAGAGCAACAGCAATGTCTGTTAAAGAGCAACTTGGTGAGAAGATTAAAGAAATTCCTAAAGGTAAAAGAAAAGGACAACTCAGCTTAGAGAAATATTAGAACTTTAAGTCAGGATGTTTCATAAAGAAAGTAATTTTATCATTTCTTTCTAACTGTTTAATTTGATATTCCATTTTTGCAGCTTCACTCTTATCTGCTACTTGAATGGCATGTAATACCTGTTTAAACCGTTTAGCACGAACATACTTACTTCCCTTGCCACTTTTATGTGCTAACATACGTTTCTTTAAATCGTTTGTAATACCCGTATAAAGAGATTCATCATAACATTCTAAGATGTAAACACACCAAGCTTTATCTTCCATATCAGAATTAAATTTTTAGAGTTTATATTGATATTGTATCTTTCAAGAATTCTAACAATTATTTTTTTTCTTCAAAATATTTTTTTAATCTTGGGAGAATTAATTTTAAATCTGGTGAGATGGGATATTTCTCTAAATGTTCAATTGGCAAATAATCAAATTTAGAAAACTCATCTGGTTCATTTAAAATTGGATTTCCTGATATTATACTTGTTAAAAATTTATTTGCAACTGCCAATTTTCCTCCAGGGATTTCAAATTCAACCTTTCCAAAATATTTTAATTTTTTTATTTTAATATTCTCTCCTAGTTCCTCATATAATTCTCTTTCAGCAGTTTTTGCTAAATCCTCATTTGATGGATTTTCTGGATTAGAACATTCTCTTAATCTTACTTTTCCACCAGGAGTTTCATAATGGTTATGATCTGATCTATAAAGAAGTAAAATTTCTTTTTTTTCATTAATTATTAAACATCCAGATAAAATAATCCTTTTTTCAATATGAGCATGTACCATCCTTATAATTAAAATCACTAGTAATTTATAAAAATAATCCTTACAATGCAATAAACTCTGTCTTTAATTGTTTTAAAGAACTAACTGTTTGAATTTTTATTATTCCTTTTCTTGAAATAACCTTTTTTACAAACTGATAATAATCATCTTGATCCTTTGCTCTAATCTTCAAAATTAATTCCCAATCACCAGTACAAATATCTACACTTTCAATTTGGTCATGTTTAACAAAATCTTTTGCAATTCTTTCTGGATCAGTATACTCATCCGGAGAGATTTGACAAAGTACGTAAGCACAATACCCAAGATCAATTTTTTTATAATCAAAAACAGCTTTGTAAGTCTTTATTGCTTTCTCTTTTTCAAGCTTTTTTATGTTATAATGTATTGTTGTACTCGGTTCTTGAATTTTTTTAGCTATCCGAGCTATTTGTGGAATACAATATCCTAATCTAAAGAGATTTATTAATTTTGATCTAATATCTTTCATAATCTCGTAGATTATTCAAAAATATATAAATATTTCGTCAATATCTCGTATATTCTGCAATTAAACATATAAGCGTGTTAAAGAAATTAAATCATATGAAACGATTAGGAATAGTTGGAGGATTAGGACCAGAAACAGGATGTATGTTCTTTTTGAACATTAATAATCATGTGATAAAGGAGAGAAACATTCAACCAGATATTATTATGGAAAATGTCCCTATGCCAGAATCAGTTCTTAAAGAATTAGCCCATGGAAAAAAACCAGCTGAAGTTCTAGCGTTGCTAAGTCGCTCTGTTACAAGATTAAATATAATTGGTTCAGAAATTATAGCTATTCCCTGTAATACTGTCCATACATTTATTGATCAACTTCGGTTTATTTCAAAAATACCTATTTTAAGTATTATTGAAGAAGCCGCTAAAGAGTGTAAAAGAAAAGGGGTAAAAAATATTGGTATCGTTGGTTCGACTACATCCATTAAAGAAAATTTACATTCAATAGAACTTAGTAAAAGAAATATTAATTGTATCATACCAACTATTGAACAACAAGAAAAAATAAGTGAAATTATTGTCAAAACAGTAATGAATCAAGTAAAGAAGAATGATAAAATAGAATTAATTACTATACTTAAAGATATTAAAAATCGAGGAGCAGATAGTATTCTCTTAGCTTGTACCGATTTACGAACAATTATCTCTTCTTCAGATATTGACATTCCAATTTTTGAAACAACATCTATTCTAGAGAAGGCAGCAGCACAAGCAATCATGAAATAGAAATTTTATAATGCAAACTTTTTATCAATAATTTCTTCTTTTTCTATATTCTATAGTATACCTTTATAAACAAACAGCAGATTTTTAGTTGAAATGACTAATATTACTGTTAAAGGACACGAATTTAAGGCTCCGTTAATCAGGGATTCCTTTGATAGAAGAGCTGTCTTGTTCAAAAATAATATTCTGGCATTACTAAAAAAACTTGGCATCCATGAAGATGATGTTAACGTGTCCCTTCCTGCAACAGCATATAAACGAGGAAGAGCTGCTGCATCATGGTACTTAGATGGTCAACATCTTTATTACAGTTATAACCAACCAAAAAAGTTTGTAGAAAATTTATATGTTGTCTTTAAGGTTCTTGAATTTGAAATTAACGCTATTTTGAATAAAGAAAAAACTATTGCACAATTTATTATTGATTTTTCTGAAGATGAAAAGGTTGAAGAAGAACGTAAAGACGCAAGAAAACTTTTAGGCGTTGATGAAAATTCTAATGATATGGAATTAATTAGTCAGAATTATAAAAAAATGGCTAAGGCATACCATCCAGATGTTGAAGGCGGTTCAACTGAGAAATTTAAAGAAATTAACACAGCCCACAAAACTCTTAAACGAGAATTAGCATAACTTTTCTATTTTTTTTAAATAATAATTAAGCACCCTAAATTTACCACTACCCACAAGACAACTTCAGGCAACCTTTTTAAATGGGCAAAAGGAAATCATCACTATGTTAAAAAACATTATTGTTAAAGGAGCAAGAGAACATAATCTAAAAAACATTAATGTAGAGATACCTAGAAACAAATTAACCGTTATTACTGGTTTATCAGGATCTGGTAAATCAACACTTGCTTTTGATACAATTTATGCTGAAGGACAAAGAAGATATGTTGAATCCTTATCAGCATATGCAAGACAATTTCTTGGTTTGATGAGTAAACCTGATATTGATTCCATTGAAGGACTCTCTCCTGCAATATCAATTGAACAAAAAACAACTTCAAAAAATCCTCGATCAACAGTTGGAACTGTTACAGAAATTTATGATTATTTAAGGTTACTTTTCGCAAGAGTAGGAACTATCCATTGTCATAAATGTGATTCTAAAATTAAACCTCAAAGTGCACAAAATATTGTTAATTTAATTATGACTCAAGAGAACACACAAATAGTTGTTCTTGCACCAATTATTAGAGGTATTAAAGGTAATCATGAAAAAGTATTTACTAATTTAAGAAAAGACGGAATTTCTCGAGTAAGAGTTAATGGAACAATTTATCGCCTAGACAATCTTAAAGATATGAAACCTCTCGCTCGCTATGAAAAACATTGGATTCAAGCAGTAATTGACAGAATAGAAGTAAACCAGGATAATCGTTTAAGAATAAGCGAAGCCATAGAATTAGCGTTGCATAAAGGCAAGGGCACATTAATTATTTTAGATCCAACAAAAAAAAGTGAAGGTAAAAAAGAAATTTCGCAAGATAGTGCAGAAACACTTTACTCAACATTTGGAGCATGCCCAAAACATCCAGACGTCGTATTTGAACAGCTTGAAGCAAGAATGTTTTCTTTTAATTCACCATTTGGTGCTTGTCCTACTTGTTTAGGACTTGGTGAACATTTAGAAATTGATCCAGAACTATTAATCCCAGATCCCACTTTAAACATCATGCAAGGAGCACTAACTATTTATGGTAAATTTGATTTAAAATGGCGTGCTCAACAAATTGCAATAGTTGCAAAATCTTACGGGTTTGATTTGTTTACACCAATTAAAGATCTAACAAAAAAACAATTAAGCGTACTTCTTTACGGAACAAAAGAGAAATTAGTTGGTAAGTGGCACACTGGTGCTAACATGAACCTTGAAAATGGTTGGGAGGGAGTTATACCCCAAACCATGCGTTTACATAAACAAACAGATTCAAGTTATCGTAAAGATAAAATTGAAAAACTCATGAATTCAAGATTTTGTGAAACATGTAAAGGAAAAAGACTCAAAGAATCAATTTTGGCTGTTAAAATTAATAATAATTCTATTATTGATATTACTGATATGAACATTAATGAATCTTTAAACTTTTTTTCTAATTTAAACAATGTGCTCTCAAAAAAAGAAATTATGATCGCGCAGCAAGTTATTAAAGAAATTAATGAAAGGCTACAATTTTTGTTTAATGTAGGGTTAAGTTATTTAAATTTATCACGAAGTTCAAGAAGTTTAAGTGGTGGAGAAGCTCAAAGAATCCGACTTGCAACTCAAATTGGAGCTAACTTAATGGGTGTACTTTATGTTCTTGACGAGCCATCAATTGGTTTACATCAAAGAGATAATCAAAAATTAATTTCTACACTTCATCGTTTACGTGATTTAGGAAATACATTAATTGTTGTTGAACATGATGAAGATACAATGATTAATGCTGATTATATCCTTGATATGGGTCCTGGCGCAGGAATTCATGGAGGACATATTTGTGCACAAGGAACCCCAGAACAAATTCTTAATAATAAAGAAAGTTTAACAGGAAAGTATTTATCAAAAAAAATGAGTATTGATCTTCCAGCAACCAGAAGAATAATTAAAGATTATATTGAACTTAAAGGAGCAAATCAAAATAATCTTAAAAATGTTTCAATCAAATTTCCAACACAAATTTTGTGTGGGATTACTGGAGTTTCTGGATCAGGAAAATCGTCTTTAATGAATAATACTCTTATGCCTGCGATCAAAAATACTTTGAAAGGATCAAAAGATAAGGTTGGAGAATATAATTCAATTAAAATTCCTCCTACAATTAATGATTTAATTGTTATCAATCAAGAACCAATTGGTAAAACGCCTCGATCAAACCCTGCAACATATACAAAACTTTTTGATGACATTAGAAATTTGTTTGCACTAACAACAGAAGCAAAAGCCAGAGGGTATGGCCCTGGAAGATTTTCTTTTAATGTTCCTGCAGGAAGATGTGCTACTTGTAGAGGAGATGGATTAATTAAAATTGAGATGAACTTTCTTCCTGATGTTTATGTAGAATGTGAAGAATGTAATGGCAAAAGGTATAATGATGATACACTAGAAATTTGTTATAAAGATAGAAATATTAGTGATATTCTAAATATGAGTGTTGAAGAAGCATTACTTTTATTTGAAAATCATACATCTATTAAACGAAAATTACAAACATTATTTGATGTTGGGTTAGGATATATTAAGTTAGGCCAAAGTTCAACTACACTTTCGGGAGGAGAATCTCAAAGAATAAAATTAACAAGAGAACTCTCTAAAGTTAAACGAGGAAAAACTGCTTATTTACTTGATGAACCAACAACTGGTCTGCATTTTGAAGATGTAAAAAAATTAATTCAAGTTTTAAATAGGTTAGTTGATAAGGGTAACACTATCTATGTTATTGAACATAATCTTGATGTAATAAAATGTTGTGATTATGTTATTGATTTAGGTCCAGAAGGTGGTGATGAAGGTGGAGAAATTATTGCTCAAGGAAGTCCTGAAGACATAGTTAAATCTCAAAGAAGTTATACTGGAAAATTCTTAAAACCAATCTTACAAAAAAACATCAAAAAAATGATGGTATTTAACAATGTTTAAAGATAAAATAATTAATTTGTCACTTCCAAATAATCCGGGAGTTTATTTGTTTAAGAATAAAGAAGATAAGATTATTTATGTTGGAAAAGCTAAGAATCTAAAAAAAAGAGTTTCTTCATATTTTAATGCAAGTAATAAAAGTACAAAAACTCAATTTCTGTTAAAAAATATCCAGGATATAGAATTCATTGTTGTTGACAACGAAGTGGAAGCGTTACTTTTAGAAAATAAGCTAATCAAAAAACATAATCCAAAATATAACATTTTACTAAAAGATTCTAAAACATACTCTTATATTATTTTAACTAATGAAAAATTTCCAAGAATTTATTCTACCAAAAGAAAAGCAATATCAGGAAAATATTTTGGTCCTTATACGGATGGCAGTTCTAGAAGAGAAATAGTAGAATTATGTAACAAATTGTTTAAATTACGAACTTGTAAAAATTTACCAAAAAGAGCATGTTTGCAATATCACATTGGTTTGTGTAGTGCTCCATGTATCAATCAAGTAACTTCAGAGGAATATTCAAACCAAGTAAATCAAGCAAGAACCTTTTTGCAAGGTGACACTAAACCTACTCTTAACAAATTAAAACAAGATATGAAAAAAGCATCAAAAAACCAGCTCTATGAAATTGCTTTTGATAAAAAAAGACAAATTCAAGCAATAACTATTCTTGAAGAAAAACAAAAAGTTGATTTGATAAAAAAAATTGACCAAGATGTAATTGGATGTGTAGAAAATGATTTTGAAACTATAATTAGTTTATTTTCAATTAAAAAAGGTGTTATTACTGGTAAAAAAGAGTTTAAATTTAATAAACTTGAAGAAATTAAACAGGAAGATACACTACTAAATTTTATTAAAATGTACTATTCACAAGAATATATCCCTCAAGAGATTATTGTTAGCCAAGAAGTATGGGAAAATAAAAATGAGAAATCAATATTAGAACAATATTTAGAAAAAATTAAAGGATTTAAAGTTAAACTTACCTTTCCAAAAAAAGGTAACAGTAAAAAATTAGTAGAATTAGCTAATAAAAATGCTTATTATAAATTAGAAAATAAAGTTTTAAAAGATATCCAACAGAAATTAAATTTATCAACCCTTCCAAGAGTGATTGAATGTTTTGACATATCCAATTTGGGGTACGACTATTTGGTTGGTGGTATGGTCCAGTTTGTTAATGCAATTCCAAATAAAAGCGAATATAGAAAATTTGAAATTAAAGAAACTAAACTAAAAAATGATGACTTTGCTTCTATGAGAGAAGTTATTTTTCGTCGTTATAAAAGACAACTTGATGAAAATCGTCCAATGCCTGATTTAATCATTGTTGATGGTGGTTTAGGACAATTAAATGTTAGTTTAGATGTTTTAAAACAATTAGGATTACATATCCCTCTAATTGGCCTTGCTAAACGTGAAGAAGAAATTTATATCCCTTACGAAAATAATCCACTAACATTTAATAAAAATAGTTCAATGATGCTACTTCTTAGACAAATTCGAGACAGTACGCATAATTTTGTTATTAGTTATAATCGTAAAAAAAGAACAATGAAATTTAAAACTCAAACAAATCAGATAAACCAAAAATGAAATTCGAATTAGATGCCCCATTTAAACCTGCAGGAGGACAACCTCAAGCAATAAAGAAGTTAGTTAAAGCTTTTTCTAACAATAAGGATAATGGGAATAGTAAACAAACTTTGCTTGGCATTACTGGCTCTGGAAAAACTTTTGTAATGGCTAATTTGATTGAAAAAATTCAAAAGAAAACTCTTATTCTTGCCCATAATAAAACTCTTGCAGCTCAACTATATCAAGAAATAAAATCATTATTTCCAAAAAACAAAGTTGAATACTTTATTTCTTATTATGACTATTATCAACCAGAAAGTTATTTACCAACAACTGACACATATATTGAAAAAGAAGCTACAGTAAACCAAGAGATAGAAAAAATGCGGTTAAGAACAATGACCAATCTTCTTGCAAGAGACGATGTAATTGTTGTTGCTTCAATTTCTTGTATTTACGGTGCAGGTAATCCTAACGATTTTTTAGAGATGGCCCTTCCACTAAAAGTTAATGAAAAGATTTCTAGAAAAAATCTTATTAAAAGATTAGTTGAAATGCAGTATCAAAGAAACAATCAGGTTCTTGATACTGGAAATTTTAGAGTTATTGGTGATGTGGTAGACATATTTCCACCTTATGAAAAAACAAATATTCGTGTTGAACTTTTTGGTGATGAAATTGAAAAAATACAAGAATTAAATCCTCTTACCCAAGAAGTTATCAGTGAAATTGATAAAGTAAAAATTTTCCCTGCAAAACAATTTGTTGTTCCGCAAAAAAAACATGAACAAGCAATTGTAGAAATTAAAGAAGAATTAAAAGAAAGATTGCCTCAATTAGAACTTCTTGAAGAAGAACGACTTAGAAAAAGAGTTAATTATGATATTGAAATGATTGAAGAGATGGGCTATTGTAATGGTATTGAAAATTATTCCAGGCACTTTGATGGAAGAAAACCAGGTGACCCACCATTTTGTTTGTTAGACTATTTCGGGAAAGATTTTTTATTAATTATTGATGAGAGTCATCAATCCTTACCTCAATCAAGAGCAATGTATAAGGGTGATTTAGCAAGAAAAAAGAATTTGGTAGAATTCGGATTCAGATTGCCTTGCGCTTATGATAACCGTCCATTAAAATTTTCTGAATTTGAAAAATATTTTAAAAATGTACTTTTTGTTAGTGCAACTCCAAGTGAATATGAATTTGCTCACAGTGATCAAGTTGTTGAATTAATTATTCGTCCAACAGGTCTTCTTGAACCATTAGTTGAAGTAAGACCAATTGAAGGTCAAATTAAGGATTTGTTAAAAGAGATTAAAACTAATGTTAAGAAAAAAGAAAGAATCTTAGTAACTACACTGACAAAAAAAATGGCAGAAGATTTAACTGATTTCTTATCTAAAGAAGGTATTAAAGTTAGATATATGCATTCAGGAATTGAAAGTTTAGATAGAATAGAATTAATACGCTCCTTAAGAGCAGGAGAATATGATGTTTTGGTTGGAATAAATTTGTTACGTGAAGGTCTTGATTTGCCTGAGGTAAGTTTAGTTTGTATACTTGATGCTGATAAAGAAGGATTTTTGCGTAATGATAAAAGTTTTATTCAAACAATCGGTAGAGCCGCAAGAAACGTTGAAGGTAGAGTTATTATGTATGCAAACAGATACACAGACTCAATGAAACGTGCAATTGATATAACCTCTAAAAGAAGAGCTGTACAAATCAAGTATAACACTCAACATAATATTGTTCCAAAAACCATTATAAAAAATTTAGAGAATAAAACTCGTCATATTAAAGGTAATAAACATTTAAGTAAAAGTGATTTTGCAAAAAAGATCATTCAAATTGAAGCTTCAATGCGTGAAGCTGCAGAATTGTTAGATTTTGAAAAAGCAATTGAATTAAGAGAATATTTGAGTGTTTTAAGAAAAGAAGAATAAGATTATTACTTAATCAGTTCTAATAAATCCTCCCCATACTTCATAACTTTAGTTGGTCCAACACCGTAAATTGTTTCTAATTCATATGTTGTTTGAGGCATTTTTGTAGCAATCTCAAGTAAGGTTCTATCATGCATAATTATGTAAGGTGGAATATTTAATTCTCTTGATAACTGAGTTCTCCAATCTTGTAATCTGGTTAAAAGGTTCTCACAATTTCCGTTAATCTTTGTTTCAGAATTTTTTATTTTAAGATCAATTTCTTTTTTATCTATTAAAGATAACATCTCTTTGGTCATAAAATAAGTAGGATTTTTCCCGCAATAAGATAAGTATAAAGTCTTTTTTGCTCTACTCATTGCAACGTAAAATAATCTTCTCTCCTCTTCTTCCTTATCATACTCTCCTACTTTCACCATATCAATGATTGGATGTTCAGATCCTTTACAAGGAAAATTAATTACACTGCAACCAATAACAAAAACCATCTCGGCTTCTAATCCTTTGATTGCGTGAATTGTTGCTAAAGTAATCTCTTCTTTTCCAGCAATAACAGACTTTCTCATTTCATCACTTCTTAGAACATGTTTGATCCCTCTCATTTTCATCATTGATGAAAGATCGTTCAATTGCCTGTTAGTTCTTGCAAGAACAAAAATCTCTTCTCTAGATAAGGGAGATGAGATAATTTTTTGAATAATAAACTCAAACTCTTTTTGTTCAGAATTAAATTTTAATAATTTTATATCTTTCTCACCACCAATCTCTGATTCTAAATCTGGAAGACCCATGTTTGTAATTGATTTATTAATTAATTTCACAATGTGTTCTGTGGAACGATAATTTTTTGTCAGTGTAATTATTTCTGCATTAGGGTACTTTTCCTCAAAATTAATTATGTACTTAATATCAGAACCTCGCCATCCATAAATTGATTGTCTTGGGTCACCAACACAAAAAATATTTTTTGAGTTTAAAATATCAACAAGTTCAATCTGTGTAGAATTAACATCTTGATACTCATCAATTAATATTTGGTCAAATTTTGGAATTAATTCTGGATGTTTATTAAATAATGAGATTGTGTCGAGTAACTGGTCTGCAAAGTCTCTGTACCCGTTCTTTTTCATAAACTCCTCAACATAATTGCAGATGTTTAACACAAGTTTGAAACTTTGTTTGTGTTCAGAAGATATGTCAAATGATTCTTCTTCAATTGGTAAATTTTTAAATTTGAAATAATCTCTTAGAAAGAATATATCGTTCATGAAAATGTTCCCTAACTGTTCATTAGTCTTACTAATCCTCTGTCCCTTGCTAAAATAAATATCAATTACTCTTGGTAAGCCAATCTTTAATGAATCTAACGCGTTCTTGATAATTACAAACTTGTCTCTGTATGAGATTACTTTAACTTGCTTATCATAAATTAAATCATTATGCTTTCTAAGAATTTTTTCACAAAAGGAGTTAAACGTTTCAACATGTACATCTGCTAAATGTTCTAATCTTGAAATCATCTCTTGCCTTGCTTTTCTTGTAAAAGTGATTGCTAAAATTTTCTTAGCGTCTTGCGAACGATATTTGGTAAGAAACTCTATTCTCTTTGTTAACACAGTAGTTTTCCCAGAACCTGCCCCCGCAATACACAGGATGTGAGAATTGTTACAAATGATAGATTTTTTTTGATAATCATTGTAACCGTTTAGAAAAAATTCTAACGCTTTAAACGCAGCTTTATCTTGTTCTGTGATAATAGTTTCTTTTTGTTTAAATGAACTAGATAATTTTCTTTTGTGCAATGTTGGTTCAATAATTTCATTTCTACCCTTTTCAGTAAGTTCTAGTACTTTCCAGAACTTATTATTTTTGACTTGAACAAACTTGATCATGTTGTTCATAATCAAATTATCAATTAGATAGGTTAATTCTTGAACTTCATAACCCATGGTTCCAAAATTCATACAAAAATGTAACTTGTTCTTTTTGATAGAATCGTGTGTCTCCTTACCCTGTAGAAACTCTATAAGAAGCTTTTTACCAACTCCAAAAGGGATTTCATCTATCGCCTTAAGAATATAGATATACTCTAATTCTTTTTGCATATTAATAGAGAAAAACAGCTTGTTTAAAACACTTACCTTTTATTAGCAATTTTAGGAGTTATCTTTAAAAATATGCCCATATATTGCGTTTTTATGTTAAGAAATGAGTCTCTTGGGTTAGTTGGATCAATTAGAACTGTTTATGGACTAACAGATCTTAAACGTCAAGGTTGGCTAGATAGAGGTGTCCCTGAACATTTATGTGAATCAGTGGCAGGTCATTCTTATAGAACTTCTCAAGCAGGTTTTCATTACACAAGAGATTCTCGGATGGTAAGAATGCTTGTTGTTCATGATTGGGGAGAAGGCATTGTTGGAGATATTACTCCTCATGATAATGTTGATCCTAATGAAAAAAGAAGATTAGAAACAGATGCAATGAGAAGAATTGTCAGCCCTTTACCATTTGGTAATCAAATTATGAGTCTTTGGCTTGAGTATGAAGATGCAAAAACACCTCGAGCAAAAACTGCAAAACAATTAGATAAATTAGATGCAGCAGTTATGGCGTTAGTTTATGAACAGATGGGTTTTGAAGTTTCTGAATTTTATCCTTATTCAAGAAATAAATTAACTGATTCAGCTTTAGTGCAAGTATTTGATACATTATTAGAAAGAAATCATAACTTGCAGGATTCACACAGAGTTTATTTTAACTTGTTAGCTGAAGCAAGAAGACATTAAATTTTATTCCTTTCTAAACGATTGATATAAGTGCACTTTTTACACATCTCTTCAACCAATTTTCTTTCACAAAATCCTTTTTTCATTTTCAATGCTCTTTTAGAAGTTAATATATCAATTAGCTTATCTCTCTTAATGTTTCCTAATGCAATATTTCCTTGGTTATCTAAACAACAAGGAACAACTGTTCCGTTTGATAATATTCCTATGTGTGTTGATAATGCGTGACAATATCCATTATTAGAATTATTTTCTGTGTTTGTGTCAGGCCATTGAAATGACCAATCATATTGTATGTAAGTGTTATTAATTAACTCTGTACTACCTTTCTTGTCTGGGTTATTTATTTTAATATCAAATTCCTTTTCTAATAATTCAAAAATCTCTTTGTTTGATGTATCATTAATGTTCCATAGCCGGTAAATAATGATCAAATCATCCCTTTTTTGTTTTGTAAATTCAATTATTTTCTTTAACTGGTTATTATCTTTAGGAAAGTTATCTGTTATGCTGTGAATAGAGAAATTAATTTTCTTAATTGCTGTGTTAAGTAGGGTACTGGAAAGATTTGTCCCATTGGTCGTAAGGTTTATTATAACATTTTCTTCTTTTGCATAATTTACAAATTCTTTAAATTGTGGATGAAGTGTAGGTTCTCCCATAACATGCAAAGTTATCTCTTTACACAGAGGTTTTACTTGTGTAATTATCTCTTTGAATAACTCAAATGACATGAATTCTGGAGTTCTATTAGTCTTAGGACAAAAAGAACAATCTAGATTGCACACGTTAGTTATTTCAATGTAAATTTTATTAAACTGTTTTTTCATCTTGCTTAAGAAAGTGTGAGTTTATATTTAATCTATTGGTATAAAAAGCAAATAGTTATGCTAGAGATATATTTTTTTGAAAAGATTTATATTCTCTCTAAAGTTAGTCTAATTTATGGCTGATTATGATAAGATTGCAAGGCATTATCTTGAAAGAAGAGCTGATAAATCTCGTTTTGATTATAATCGAGATATAGAAGTTCCTGCACTGATCAAAATGATTGGTGATGTAAAAAATAAAGTTATTTTAGATATGGGTTGTGGTTTTGGTGGTCATTCTCAGAAATTATCTCAGAAAGGTGCTAAAAAAATAATTGGTTTTGATTTGAGTAAAGAATTAATCAAATTTGCAACCAAACAAAATCTTCCTAATTGTGAATTTGAAGTTGGAAACATGGATCACAAATTGAAATACAAAGATAATTATTTTGATCTGATTGTTTCTGGTTTAGCGTTACATTATGTAAAGAATGTTAATCAATTATTTTCAGAAGTTAATAGGGTTTTAAAGAAAGATGGGCTATTTGTTTTTTCTACTGGTCATCCAATTTTTGATTTATTAAATGAAAGTCTTAGTGATAGTTCAAGGGCAAAGATTCAAATTAAAAGATTAGGTGATAAAAGAATTGTTGAAGGTGATTATTTTGATGAAAGCCCAAAATTGGCAAATTTAGGTTCATTAGGAAAAATAGTCACATATAGTTATACTTTTGAAACTTTTATTAAATTAGGATTAAATAATGGGTTTGAACTGATTGATTATGTAGATGCTAAACCAGTTCCCTCTTCTAAAAAATATGATTCTGAGAAGTATAAATTAACTACAACACTACCAACATTTATCTTGTTTAAATGGAAAAAAAAGTAAGTAGTTATTCTATAACATACTCCCAACCAGGTTGCCATGCTTTCTTCTTACGCCAATCTTCTGCGAAAGCTTCTTTCCATGTTTTATTCTTTAATAGAACATCCAATGCTAACTGAGGAGCTTTATGAGCAACAATAGCAACATGTTTACCATCATAGTTTTTCTTTAAAAAATTTAAAAACTCATTAATTCTAGTTTTAACATCTTCATATGATTCACCATTTGGCATTGGTGTGTTAATACTTTTTTCTTGCATAGGTTCAACTTCTTCAGAAGGTTTACCATCAAAATCTCCGTAACAACATTCTCTTAATCTCTTATCTGGAATAATTTCATATTGTCCACTCCATGCTAATTCTGCGGAACGTGATGCCCTTATTAAATCTGAACAGAATACTACATCAAACTGTTTATCTTTAGTTTTATCTTTAAGCTCAATTGATTGCTGTACACCTAATTCAGAAAGATCTACATCTTTCCAACCTGAAGAGATGTGTGCTTCATTGTCAGTAGTTGTACCATGTACAAAATAAGTTATTTTGATTGCCATGCTGTTAGAATATATAAGGGAATTATAAAAGTTTTGCTGGATTATAAAGTTTTAATTAGTTTTATATAGTTCTTTACTTCAATTTAACTATGGCTCAAGAACCCTCTGAAAATTACATGGAAGGGCGACCTCCAAAAAATATTTTCCCCATTAAGAAACAAATGTTAATTTTGGGTCAAATTAAGAAATTTATTCGTGAAAATTTGCCTCCAAACACTAAGTTTTATAGAAAAAGATTATTTGGTTCTTTGGCAAAAGGAACATTTGGAAAATATAATGAAAAATTTAAAGGTCGTAAATATTCAGATGTAGATATTTTATTTGTTGTTGATGATAATTTCAAACCTCCTAAAAAATGGAAAGTTCATTTTGAATGTGTAAAGAAGGTTTGGGTCGTCTATGATGTTGCAGAAGTTCCGATTGAAACAGAAGATGAAACAGTTCCTGTTGAAGTTCAATATATTATATTAACAAAAACATTTGCTAATAAACTCGAAACAATTGTAAGTGCAGAGAAATGGGGAATTCCATTAGGGAGATCTTCAACCAAAAATAAATTTAAGCCATTATAACTTTTCTCGAAACTTATTCTATAACTGTTTTGTTCCCTGATTTAGAATTTTTACCATATAAATAACATCCAAATAATATTATTATGAATTCAAAAAGTGCTAATCCGTTCATAGTTAATATTGGAACATTCATTATTTCAATGCCATAAAGAACCCACACAATAGTACCTACTGTTAAAATTATATATGTAGCTATTGAAAGATCTTTTGCACTTTTGGTTTTAAAAATTTTGTAAATTTGTGGAAAATTTGCAAAACCATTTACTACACCAAAAATAGTGGCAAGTGTTGCTAATAGTGTCATGGAATCCTTGTTTGATCAACTCTTTTTAAAGTTATCATTTCATTTCAATTTTAACAAAAGTTTCAGCAATTCTTTTAATTACCACTGCAGTTAAACCCCAACCTAAAGGAAGCCATAAGGGAATCCCTAATAATGTTGGATTTGCATACTCCCATACTCCAAAATATACACAAGCAACTTCTCCAACAAGAGGTACAATCGCACCGCCAAAAAAGAAAGCTAAGTCCTCTCTCTTATGCCAAAATTTCATTCCTATTCCCCATAAAACGAGTAGCAGAAAAGTAAGTAAAATATTATTCTGATAAAATATAATTGCAAATATTATCAAAAGGCAAAAAAGACACATTTCTAATATTAACTCTTTTTTAATTTTTTTTGTAAAACTCATTGTTATTAGTGTATCTCAAGAAACTTATAAAAGGTTTGTTTTAACTATTCACTTTAATCTTTTTAACACCAATATCTTGTGAAAACCTTAATAAATATCCATCAGGATCCTGAACAAGAAATTCTAGGTTTCCTAAAAGTTCATTTTCCTTTTTATACCAATTTTCTTTTGGTTCTTTAAACAATGAATAATTATTATTTTTTAATGATTGAATTATTGGTTCAATCTCCTTAACTTCTATTTGAAAGTTAATTCCCCGACCAAAAGGAGATTCTAATTTAGCAGTTTTCCAATTTTCATTGATTTTTTCAATCATAATTTGGCTGCCTTGAAATGATAAAAACGCAAAATCTTTTCTTTTATATTCAATTTTGAAACCAAGAATTTTGGTGTAAAAATTTATACTATTGTTAAAATTTGATACACTTAGTTCAGGGATTAATTTATTGAATTTCATAGGTATCTAACATTGGTGTAGATTATAAATTTTACCGTAACAATTGAATTTAAAACATTAATTACTATAAGCCTTATTTTTTTAACAATACATCTAAAGCAACTTGATAAAGTACTTCAAGACCCTTATCTACTTTTTTTGTGTGGAATTTTGGAACCCATTTTAATTCTGCTAAAGAATCACTAACGGTAAATATTGCACCAATATTAACATTTCTAAACTTAGCAACGGTAAATAACGCTGAAGCTTCCATCTCAACAGTAAGTACTCCCTCTTTTTGATACTGCCTTGCTTCAGCAACAGTTTCTCTATACGGAGCATCAATGGTCCAACTTGTACCACTAATAAAATCAAGGTTATGTTTTTTTAATGATAATTTTATTTTTTGAGTTTGTTCTTTTGAAGCATATGCATATTTTCCAGTTTTTACATAATGATGAGATGTACCTTCATCTCTGATTGCTCTGTCACAAACAACAATCTCGCCAATTTTCAATTCTTTTTGTAATGTTCCTGCTAAACCTATAGAAACAAAATTCTTAACACCAAATGCAATTAACTCTTCTAGATGAACTACAGCAACAGGTGCTCCAATACCAAAATTACCCATAACTGCAATTTTATTATTAGTGTCAGAAAGTAAATGCATCCCATTAAAACCATCAACGGGTTTTGCATTATGCCTTTCAATAAGATATTGCATTAATCTCCTATCATAACAGAATATTACACCAACTGGAACTTTATATTTTGGAAATTCTTTAATTTTCTTTTTATAACTCATAAATTCATCTGGATTAATCATAGAATCTTTAGCGTGCTTGCCTTTAAGGTTTGGAAATCCCATAAAGAAAAGTAATGATTATATCTATTTAAAACTTCCACATAATCCTCATATAACCAAAACATTTAAAACACTCCCCCTTTATAAATAAGGGAAAATGAAAACAAATCTGTCTGTGCATCTAGGAACAAGTAATGGTAAACCTTTAGTTTGGAATCCAAAGGGAGAAAAAAACCCGCATTTAATCACAGTTGGTGGTTCAGGATCAGGTAAAACAGAAACTCTAAAAGCTATTATGCTTGAATTAAAAAAACAAAAAGTAAGTTCATTAATTCTAGATTTCCATAACGATTTTAAAGTATTTGCAGACAATTTAGTGCAAATTGATAAAGCTACACTGCATCCTTTAGAAGTACAAATTAATGAAAAACCGATAGATGTGTGCTATAAAGTTTCTAAAATGATTGCAAGTGTTTTCTCCCTAGGAGATGTGCAAGAAGCGATCATTAGAGAATCTATTAAAGTGTTCTACACTAAATCCGAAGTTAAAGATTTAAGAAAAGCTAACGATGGAACTATTCAGTTAATGCCATTTTCATATTTTAGAGATATTCTCTTTGAAACTCCTATAAAAAGTCAAGGTCTCTCAGTACTACTAGCAAAAATTTCAGTTCTCTTCGATGTTGACTTGTTTATGGAAGCGGATGGTACTTCTCTATCCTTAGACACTATCATCAAAAACCTGAGTGTTATTGAACTATTAGATTTTCCAACTGATGAAGTTAAATCACTGGTAGCAGATTTACTATTAAAAAAATTAATCAATTTCTTGTACCTTAAAGGTAAGTCAGAAGATTATTGGTTGTACATTGTAATTGATGAAGCGCACAGAATGATGTATCCTGGCTCACCAGTTGAACTTCTTCTAAGAGAGTCTAGGAAATACGGAGTAGGAATTATCTTAGCTTCACAAAGACCTACAGACTTCTCAGAAACAATCTTGGCGAATGCAGGAACAATTATTGCCTTTCAAGAATCTTTGGATAAAGATGCAGTGTTCCTGTCAAAACAATTAAGAATTCCTAAAGTTAACTTTCAAAAATTAAAAACTTCTGGCTTAGGCTATTGTTTGTTCTCTTCAAAAGATAAAGCGGAAAAAGTACAAATTACTCCCGTAAAAGATAGGAAAGAATACAAGGCAATAGTGAAAAGTTTTGATGAAGAAGAACGCTCAGACTATTTTAATAAAGAACTTAATAGAATAAGACTAGAAAAAGAAAAATATCAAAAACTTGAAGAATCTAATAAAAAGTTTGAAGAACATATTAAAACTTTAGATAAAGAAATTGAACTTCTAAAAGGTAAGATTGAAAGAAAAGATTATACACTTAATAAACATGATCTTGAAGTTAAATCTTATAAGAAAGATATTATTAAACTTAGCCATGAAAACGATAAGTTGTTTGATAAACTTGACCTAAGAGATGAAAAAATAGACAAATTAGAGAAAAAATTAAATACAAAAAAGAAATAATTCCTATTGTGAAAAAATACATCCTACTAATAACTTTATTAATTCTACTAACGGGTTGTATACCAGAAGAAACAATTACAACACTAGAACATCCGTTTATGGATTATGATGAGTCCTGGATTCTAAACGCGCCAAAAGATTATCAAAGAAATAGAATAGATGTTAATGGTTCATTAGGTTCTTTCATCTTTATTTATAATAAACCATTAAATATTAAAATCCCAATAAAGAATGATTGTTATACTATCCAAACATTCCATGGAGATAACCTTTATGCGCAAGGCCCACATTATATTGAAATAGAAAATAACTTGCTTAATGCTAAAGAATATAACCAAAAAGAAGAATATCTAAACTTTACAACTAATGTTTGCGTAAAAGACGAATTTCTAGATATCTTGTTAGGAAAAGATTACAAAAATCAAAAAGATAAATTTGAACATAACACAGGTTATTCAATGCTAAATGCTATTGCTATAAGTAAAAACAACTCAAAAACATACTTCATTAACTTTGGAGATAATATCAACGAAGATGAAAATAAGTTTTTCTTTATCCTAGCAGGATTAGAAGCAAATCCAGAAAGTTGTACAACAAGATTCTTAGAAGAACAAAAGTGTCAAGGTAATGCCGTTATGAAAAGATTTCAAAAAGTCAACTGTGACTTAACTTGGGCATTGTGGAAGCCTTGTGAGAACGAATGTGAAGAAGGCGAATGTGTTAATTAAATCACAAAATTTATATTTATTAATCTCTTTTTAAGGTAAATTGAATAAAAATTATTCAAAAAAAGAGGTGTTAATAATATGAAAAAAATATTAGTTTTAATTACAGTTTTAGTTTTACTGTGTTCTTTGGCAATAGCAGTAGGAGAAGGACAGGGTCAAGGAGCAGATCAAGATACACCAAAACCTGAATTAATGCAAGGATTAGAGGATGTTGAAACACCAAAACCTCAATTAATAAATGTTAATTCTCAATCTGGAATTCATATAAGTGAAAAAGGGCAAGAAATGAGAATCCAGATGCAAGAAAATCAACAATGTAAATTAGAAGTTGAAGGAATTTCCGCAGATTGTCCAGCAAATATGGTTCAAGAAAAAGTTCAAGAAAAAACTAAACTTCATGTAGCACTTTCTAACGGTAAAAATGCACAAATTAAAGTTATGCCAAATACTGCATCAGAAACCGCTTTAGCAAGGTTAAGATTAAAAAATTGTAATGAAGAGTGTACAATTGAACTTAAAGAAGTTGGTACTGGTGAACAAGTTAGAATGGCTTATGAACTTAAATCACAAAGAAATTCTAAAGTGTTTGGAATGTTCAATGCTAAAATGGATGTAGAAGCACAAGTTGATGCTGAAACTGGTGAGTTGATAAAAAGTAATAAACCATGGTGGGCATTCTTAGCTAGTGAAAAAGAGGAATAAATTACTCTTTTTTTTTCTTTCTTTCTTTCCTAGTAACATTTATATTTTCGAACCACTTACTATAACAAATTGAGTAAATTACTCATATAAAAAAGAGGTAAATTAAAATGAATACACTTGAAATTATTGTATTAATTTTTGCAATTCTAACAATTTTGAAAGCAATTACGTTAATCTTTGTTAAACAAAAACCACTCTTAAAATTAGTTGAAAAAGTAACAAAGTTTACAACTCTTTATAGTATAATACTTGCGATTGGAATAATCTCACTTACATATTACTTGTTAACAGTAATGTCAATTATCCAAGTATTTGCAGGAGTTATACTAGGAGCTGGAATGATGGGACTATTCTTTATTCAGTATCCAAAACTATTAACTTCAATATTTAAGGATATTATGAAGAATAAGAGGTCTTTATTTATCGGATTTTTCTTCTTTCTGGTATTATCTGTTTGGGTTATCTTGCACTTATTTCTTTAATTTTTTTTCTTTTTTACAATTCAAACTCAGAAATAAAGTTGGTAATCATTTTATACTTCTCTAAATACTTAAATCCCTTGTCAGTAAGAGTAATATATTTCTTATCCTTAGAATCTAATATTACTTTAACAAATTCTTTCTTTAATAACTCATCAAAATAATCAGCAAAACTTTTTGAAGATAAATTAGAATATCTTAATAGTGGGGTTGGCTTAATAGAATTATTATGATCCTGAATTGTACTTAAGATGTCATAAATAACACCTAATCGATCTCTTTTCCTCTCCATTTTATTTGTGATTGATAATTTTAATAACTTTTTTTGCTATTAAGATAAATAATGCAATTGATATTACATAAAGAAACAATTCTATTCTAAAGAAGAATCTAAATGCAGATGTAAAAAAGTTTAATATCCAAAATAAGAATAATGCAAAATAAATAGCATACAAATTTAATGTATGTTTCTTCTTATTTTTCTTATAATTTATTAATCCCATTACTAAAATAAAAATAAACAATAATACTTGTGTTGCTAGAATAATTAATAGTGAATTTGCTATAAATGATACAATTAAAATGCCTAAAGCAATAAAATGGTGAAGGTACTTATCATTAAACTTACTAAACTTTATTCTCTTCCACATTACACTATGTGCTAAGTAAAGAATAGCAATTGAACTAGCATATGCTGAAATTACAAATCCTAAAATAAAATGTGTGCCAGGAGCTAAACCAAATGAGATCTTATAAATATGGGTTAATACTCCTATAAAACGAAATAAATAAGCAATACCAAACAACAAAAAAGCATTTCTAAAATATCTAATACCACGATGTGAAGTTAAATCATAAATCTCTTTTGTTTTAAAATAAACAAGTAAGCACAAAAATACAATAATTGCTAAATAAATAAATTCTATTGTTGGGCCTAAGGTTCTTCCTAAATGTAATCCTGCTCCTAACATTGGTGGTGGCATTATAGAAGTAATACCTATTTAACTATTTATAAAATATGTGGACTTGAAGTGTACATCTTGCCTTCTTCCTGTTTATATACCTAAAACAAAAACACAATTACAATAACACGGAGGTAAGTTAACATGAATAAAAAAACTATATTTGGAATTTTTGCCCTTTTTGTTGTTGGAATAATGATTTCAACAACTATGGTAAGTGCATATAAGGGAGATGTAACTAAGGAAGGACCTAACTTTAGTGAAGAGAGACATGAAGCCATGGAAGACGCTTTTGAAACCATGGACTATGAAATGTGGAAAGAACTAATGCTAGAGAATGAAATACGTCCAAAAGTTACAGATTTGGTAACAGAAAGTAACTTTGCAAAATTTGTAGAAGCTCATGACGCTGCAGAAAATGGCGATTATGAAACCGCTGCAAAAATAAGAGCAGAACTTGGCTTAAATGATGGTCATGGTCCAAGAGATGGAACAGGATTAGGCAGAGAAGCACATAGAGGTAAAGGTATGCATAAAGGCGCTGGAGGTTGTCAAAGATAAACTTTTTTTTCTTTTTTTTCTTTCTATTAGAAACATTTATAATCAATCTTAACTTCATTTTCTCCATAAAAGGAGAGAAAAGATGCAAGATAAAATACAAACTAATTGGAATTTAAAAAAACATTTTTACACTTCATTAACTGATCCACAATTTATTAAAGATTGGAATTCTCTAACACCTTTAACAAACAAATTTGTTAAAAAATATAAAAACAAAATTAAAAATTTTAAAGCAAAAGACTTTCCCTCATACTTTCAAAATCAAGAAAAACTAAGAATCTCTTTAACAAAAATTGCTTTTTATTTGATGTATTCCCTGTCGTTAAATACACAAAATCCCCAAATATTAAAAAAACTAGCAGAATACCAGTTTCTCTCAACAGAATTGAGTAATAAAATGCTCTTTGTTAATGAAGAACTAAAACAGTTAGGTATGAAAAAGTTAATTCAATTCTCAAAACAATTACCTGAATATGAAAATTATTTGTACCAAGAAGCAATTTCATTAAAACATTTACTTGACAAAAAAACAGAATTTGCACTCAACTTGAAAAGTCAATCTGGAAGCCGTGCTTTTGTAAAACTTTATGACGAGTTAACAGGTTCATTCCTTTTTGATGTTGCAGGAAAAAAATTGACTGACCCTGAAGTGCGTGCATTAAGAACTAATCCAAACAAGAAAGTTAGGAAACAAGCATATGAAGCAATTCAAAAAGTCTACAATGATGAAAAGGTTCAAATTACTCTAAGTAATACCTACAAATCTATTGTTAGAGGTAGTACTTCCAGCGTAAAGTTAAGAAAATTTGATTCTGTAATGACTCCAAATAATATGTCAGAACAATTGTCTGATAAAGTGGTTGATTTGTTAATAAAAGAAGTAAGAAACTCTTATCCACTATATCATCGTTATTTAAAATTAAAAGCTAAAGTTATGGAAGTAAAGAAAATAGATTCCATTGATCTCTACGCCCCACTTAGTAAAACTGAAAAAAAGGTTACATTCAAAGAGTCATTAGATATGTATCTTGAAATGATCAAAAAATTTGATCTAGATTTTTATAAATATTCATTAAATATGTTTGAAGAGGGCAGAGTAGACGTTTACCCTGCAAAAAATAAACGAGGAGGGGCTTTTTGTAATTATTCAAAAGGTTTTCCAAGTTTTGTTTTGTTAAATTTCACTAATAAATTAGACGATGCAAGTACTATTGCTCATGAATTTGGTCATGCAATGCATGGTAATTTGTCACAAAAACAAAAAGCAGAAGTTTATCATGCTCCATTACCATTAGCAGAAACAGCATCAGTATTTAATGAACTTCTTCTTGCAAATGATTTGATTAAAAAACTAACTAAAAAGGAAAAATTAGCTTTTTTAGCAAATAAAATTGAACAAGTCTTTGCAACAATACATCGACAGATTCAATATGTTTCTTTTGAAAAAAGAGTCCATGAAACTTTATTTTCTGGTAAAGATTTAGGTAAAGAAGATTTAAACAAAATGTGGAGAGAGGAAACAATTAAGTTGATGGGTCCAATTGTTAAATTTAATATTCCAGCACAGAAAGATGCTACTTGGGCTTCTATTCCTCATATATTTCATAGCCCATTTTATTGTTATTCGTACTCATTTGGAAATTTACTCAGTTTCGCACTCTATACTGATTATGAAAAAAATAAAACTAAATTCATTCATAAATATAAAGAACTTCTTGCAGCAGGAAATTCATTGCCACCTGAGAAACTGTTAAAGAAGTTTGGTTTTGATATCACTAAGAAAGAATTTTATCAAAATGGTTTGGTAGTTCTAAAAAAGATGATTGATAATTTCGAGAAATTAACAAAATGATAAGAATTGGCCATCGTGGTGCTTGCGGAAGTGAACCAGAAAATACTCTAAGATCATTTAGAAAGGCAATCCAATTAAAAGTGGATATGGTAGAATGTGATGCTCACTTAACTAAAGATAATCAAGTAGTTATTATTCATGATGATACCGTTGATAGAACTACTAATGGTAAGGGAAAAGTTTCTGAATTAACATTAAAAGAATTAAAAAAACTTAACATAGAAAAAAAAGAAAAAATCCCTACCTTAGAAGAAGTTATCAGTGTGTGTAAAAACAAATGTAAATTAAATGTTGAAGTTAAAGGGGTTAAACCTGCTAAAAAAGTCACAGAAATCATCGTTAAAGATAACTTTGTTAAACAAACTATTATCTCATCAAACCATAAAGAAAGTTTGTTAGAAGCGAAGAAAAAGGGTATTAAAACAGCACTAATCTATTGGGCGACAAAAACCAATTGGGGTCAAGTTCTATTTGATATCACTCATTTATTGTTCTTACCAATAACTAAACAATTAATTCTAAAGAAAGCAAAAGAAGCTAGTGCAAGTACTATAAATCTTGCAATGCCATTAGCAACAAAAAGTATGATTAATTTTTTACATAAGAACAAATTAAAAGTTAATGTTTGGACAGTTAACAAAAAGTCAGATATTGAAAAAATAAAAAAAAGAAATGCTGATGGCTGTTTTTCAAATTTCCCTGAAAGAATATAAATGTTTCTCTTTTCTAAAACTTGCAAGTTAAACACAGAAATTGTAAGTCTAAAACATTTAATCAAAACATAAAACTTAAATCTCCAAATTTACTAAAAAGAACAAGTTTTAATTACTCATTTTAAGAATAAAACCTTTAATCAAATCAGTTAATTTTTCTAACTAAAACATTTAAGCAAAACTAACAGAGTTTATTCAAAGAGATTTCCAACTTTTTCTTTCAACTCATCATCCATTTCAGAAATACTTTTTGTACCATAAAGATCCATAGTTGTCTTATATGATAAATGGCCCAATACTTTTTGAACAACTTCTAAAGAAAGTCCCTTATCTTTCAAAATTCTAGCACAACTATGCCGCAAAATATGGGGATTAATATTTTTTAACTCAGGCACAGGATTGTTTAAATGTGCTCTTTTTCCAGCTTTAGCGACGATTCTGTTAATTTCAGTAACAGAAATGTGTCCTTCTTGATTTAAACTAGAAACTGCAGGAAATAAATAACCTTGCTTAGTATTTCCAAGAACATAACGAATATATAACTTTAAATCTTCAAGTAATTGATCAGAAAACAAGGTTGCTAATCGTTGAATATTTTTTTTACCAAGAATATTTATTTTGTTATTTATGAAATCAATGTCTTTAATTTTAATTTTTGCTAATTCAAAACGCCGCAATCCACAATATGCTAAAAGCTTGATAATTACCTTATCGCGAAGTTTTTCAGCATGCTTAATCAATTCTTTAATTTGATCTTCCGTCAAATGAAACTGACTTCGCGAATGACCCTTCTTGGGTTTTTCATCAACCATACAATTGAAAAGGTAACAGTTTATTTAAATGTTACGTTTAAGGCCTTTTTTGTTACATATTAGGTAACACTTTGTATAAAGTGTTACGTCATAACCTTAAATCACCGACTTTGCCTATATTTGATCAAAATAGCCTAGCTTTTTAAAAAAATAACACCCCCAACTTCAACAAAAAAAGAGAACAATACTAACCCTGAAAACAATAAGAATTAATTAAAGGTTTTATCCCTCAACAAGCTCTTCACAATCAACAGAAATCAAACCCTCATTAACTTTTTCATAACAGCTACACTCTTGACAAGTACTTAAACAATAAGTGTTTGTTCTACCTTCATCAAATTCATTAAAGCTAAACCCGTCACACTCACAAATTTGAACTACCTCAGAATTATAACCACAATCATCAGAAAATGGTTTTAAAATAAAATTAAACACCTGCGCGTAAGTTAAAATTCCAAAAAAGATTAGTACGCCAACAACAATTGCAACCCTTATCAACCATTTTTTAATCATGTCTTAATTAAATTTCTAAAGTTTATAAAACTATTTTTTGACATAATGTTCTGGCTAAAACATTTAATCAAAACATAAACTTTTAAGAAAAACAACGCACCCAAATCTCCAATCAAAAACAAATAGTTTCAAACTTAAAAGATTTAATCAAAAAGCACTGTTTTTCTTTTTAATAAAAAATCTAAAAAAATTAAGAATCAAATATATTTCTTGACAATTTCTCTTCTTCTTTTACTATACCCTTTTTCTAACCCAACTTTAAACATCCATAACCCTGCTAATAACAAAACTACATCAGTTATCCAACTTGGAATTTGATAAAAATTAAAATAATTAATAACCGCAACTGCAATCAAAAATAAACTAAAAAGCATCAAAAATTTAGGGAAGTAATGAGCTTTCTCGACGTGAGGAACTTCAACCTTTGGTGCTTCCTTTTTTTGTTTAACTTCTTTTGCCATATTTAACCAACATAACTTAAACGTTTTTTTTGTTGAGTGTCCTCTGCCTTATTTCCTTTTTCCAAAATTGATTTTAATTTATTTTCAAATAAAGCTGCTTGTTTAATTAATGGCTTTGGATCAATTTTTAATCCAGTGTAGGCATCTAAAGCCTTGATAATTTCTGCAGCAGCTTTGCTGTCAGGTAATCCTGATTTAGCCTCTGCAAATAATGCAACTAAAGGTACTTTTAATCTTCTTGCCAATAGTGCTCCAGTAGGGCCAACTATTATTCCTTCAACCAAAGGGCTTGCAGCATCTAAAAGTCTTTTACTTACTTTTCCATTTCCAGTAGAATAATAAAATACTCTGTTAGATTCAGAACTTGGTGATCCAACACCTTCTAAAGAAATAATTTCTTTGGCAGTAAGTTCCTTTGCCAATTCTACAATCAAATCAGCTAATTTCCAACCTAAATCCTTCCCAATGTTAATAGCGTGAACTAAAACTATGTTATGTTCCTTATTGTAATGAATAGAAATTGGCTCAATAACTTTATTTTGATGAATCGCAATCATTGCAGGAATCTCGTCCATCTCAACAGTACCAATTTTTTCCGTCTTTAAATGCTCAATTAAGAACTCAATACTAATTGTACCAATTAATCCAAAACCAGGAAATCCTTCAATAATAGTAACGTTTTTAGGTTTTTTAGTAAGATTTAGTTTCATTTTTTTTACCTCATTTAAAAAATGTCCAAAAATTAGTTTTTAATTTTTAAACATATAATTATCACCTTTTTTTAATAAAATAATGTTCTTCTATCTATATTTAAATATTTCTAATTTATAGAAGAAACACCATATAATTCAATAATCTCTTTTTAGAAGATAAATGTTTATATAAATTCCTTCATTAGATAGAAATATGCTTCTATCAAAGACAGAAAGACTTATTCTGTACTCATTAGGCCAATTTTATCAGTCGATAAACCAACCATTAACAAATAAACATTTAAAATTAAGAACCTCTAAAATTGCTTTTATTGAAGTACTTTTAAAATCAAGAATTATCACAAAACAAGTAAGAACCGTATATAAAAATCTTGAAAATTTAGAAAAGAAAAAACTAATAACTTATGATCGAAAAATGATTAAATTAACAATATTAGGATTAAAAATTTTAGAAAAAATTAATACTGAAATTTCTCAATTTCTCGACGTTAAAGAACATTTTAAAGAAATAAAAAAACCAAAAAGAAAATTGCAAACATCAATTAATTGATAGGTTTGAGAATTTCTGTTCTATCAGTTTGTCTTGTAGGTGCAGCATAAATTTCTGTGGGTTTAATATCTCCAGAATATACTGTTTTTACATTACCTAAACTCTGAGAAAGCTGAATTAATGAATCCTCAACAGGACTAAATAAAGCATCCATTACTGTATCTAAAACACTTTCAGGCATAGCTCGTCTAACTTCTGCTCTATGACCATAATCTACACTTCCAGAATCTCTTACTCCGTACATAGGAACTTGATCTCTGTCTAAAAAAACTAAATTTTCAATAGTTTTTTCCCAAACTGGAGTGTTTTTAATAACTGTAAATCTGCCTTTTTGAGTACTTACATCTTTATATCTACCAACTTTAACATCAGCAGTAACTCTGCCTTCTACTACCCTAATATTAGTTACATTAAGTTCATAAGCATGATCTAGGTCATTATCATCAGGATTAAGACAATGTTCGTTATGTAATGTCAAATCAGTTCTTAAATCCCTATTTTGAGTAGTAAAAACAGGTCCTTGATTCAATGCTTCCTCTAAAGGAAGTACTTCAACAGGTTGGTTATTTGTCATAGTTATCACTTAGGAGTTACTACTTATAAGCTTTTCTAATAAGAATGGAATTAAATATCAAAAAATACAACTGTCATACCTGATAAACTTTTTTAAGTGCATTTGCAATTAGTTTAGCAGTATACTTTACATTACTCGGTTTTCTTAATAACGAAGAAATTTCAAGTTGCATTGAATGATCTTTTGTTCCTCCATGGAATTGTATGCCGTCCTGTCTTGACCAAGCAGCATAATGTTCCCCAACACCTACCTTAAGTCCATGATCACCCGAAATCTTTTCTTCTAAAGTATCTTTAAGTGTTATTACGTCGGATCTTTTTGCTCTAACAAGCCCGCTATTTCTTCCTGCTTCTGGATGTTTATCCCTTGTTCCTTGTGTACCCTTTAACCTACCTTGATGATATCTTGCACCAAACCCAATGTCAATACCAACTTGTTCTGGATTATCAGCAATTCCATGAATGTATATAATAATTGCTTTTCCATCTCCATATTGTCTTGCTTGTTCTGCAAAATCCTTTATGTTGTCATAAAATTCTTTCATGTGAGGATGCTTTCTTTGCCACAAATACTTTTGGTTAGTACCTGACCAAGATAATTTATTAAAATCTTCTACCTTACTAGGGGTTGAAGAAGCTCTAGAATTTGAAGGTTTTATATATTTACTATTTACCACAATGGATGCATTTAAATGTCGAGAAATTTCTTCAGCAATTTCTTTTGTTCGAATGTCATCTCCTGCTGCATGTGGGGCAACTACAACAAATCTTGAAGAACCTTTTTTCTTTTGCCCATAATTTGTGTCACTCATATTTTATTAATAATTTGTTTATTACTATATAAAATTAATTAAAAATGAGAATTAACACTAATGTTCATTTCACTGTAACTGTATACTCAAAATAATCATCCCATGGATTTTCTAATTTCATCATTTTTTCTCGTGATAACTTCTCAAAATATGCCCTGAAAGGACGCATAGAATTACCATGTGCTGAGATTGCAACATTAACTTTTTCTTTCTTCATTTTCTTTAATAAAGATTTGATAAATAAATTCACACGTTTCTCAACCATTTTAATGGATTCACCACCAGGAGGAGGAATGTCATAAGAACGATGATAAATATCATAAATAGTTTTTGCTACCTTTTCACCAAAAACACCTCTAGATTTACGGTTCATTTTTCCAAACGACTTTTCAATTGCAGGAACAACAGACTGTTCTAAATCTCCCATAAATTCTTTGTGAGAATGCCTTTGTAATTTTCCATAAGAACGTTCAATCATGCGGTCATCTTCAATAACTTCATTACATTTAGGATGATACTTTAAAACCTCTTTTAATGTGTTTTTAGAACGCGATAAATGAGAGTGGTATGCAACATCAATTTTCTTATCTTTAAGCATTTTAGCTATCTTTCTAGCGTTTTTATAGCCTTCTTTACTCATCTTAGAATCAATCTGTCCAGTAAACCACTGATGCTTGTTGTAA
>Ga0233431_1002052_pt1 | contig 30255 bp, 25 predicted proteins | sample SI_118_April2016_FD_179867 | JGI IMG/M metagenome (GOLD analysis project Ga0233431, IMG submission 179867) | Seawater microbial communities from Saanich Inlet, British Columbia, Canada - SI_118_April2016_200_MG | ecosystem: Environmental > Aquatic > Marine > Inlet | place: Canada: British...
CTTTAGGGTCAAATATTTTTCTCTGAATAAATCTATTTCTTCCTGTTTTATACTCATACATAAAAGTATACTCGTTTTACAGGATTATTAAATATCGCTTAGTTTATTATTTTACAATCCCTTAATAAATAAAAAGACTTTGAGTATCTCAGCATTTTATTACTGATACAAGCAACCTTTTTATAGTCCATGCCTTACTGCTGGCAGTCGTGATAGCCTGTTAAATTATCATTTATGCAATGAAGCCTGTCTCCTGGAAGGAGAAAAGCGAAATGAAATAAATGATAATTTCCTATTTTTATTTAATTTATGCTATTTGTAAGTACTCCTTTTGGTTAAACAGTTCTTTTGTTAAAACTTCCTTTGGTGTCTTAAATCCAAGTGTTTTTCTCGGTCTTTCATTTAAAAGGTTTTGTACTCTCAATATTTCTTCCTCAGTAACACCTGAAAAATCTGTACCTTTAGGATAAAATCGTCTTATAAGACCATTTGTATTTTCGTTTAACCCTCTTTCCCATGGAGAATATGGATTCGCAAAATAAATACTTGTATTTAGTTCTTTGCTTATTTTATCATGAAGAGCAAATTCCGTTCCATTATCCAATGTTAATGTCTTTATGATTTCTGGAGTCTTTTTAAAAGCATTTATTATCGCATCCTTCATTTCTACAGAGCTTTTATTATTAACCTTTCTGATAATAACAAACTTACTTTTTATCTCTACAAATGTGACGATTCCGCCTTTATGCCCCTTGCTTTCAACTGTATCGCCTTCCCAGTGTCCAATTTCGGTTTTCTCTGTAACAACAGCCGGACGTTCTGTTATAGGATTTCTCTTAACTGCTGTTTTCCATGTTCTTCTACTATTTTTGATATTACGTCTTTTATATTTTTCACCTCGCCGAGGTAGAAGCTTATACAGTACTCCGCCGACCTTGCGATCTTTATTAATGTACTGATAAATAAGTTCATGGCTTATAAATATATTTTCTTTTTTTAGATGTGCAGATATCTGCTACGGTGAATCTCCAATCTCTAGTTTTTTTCTTATTATACTTTTAGCAGGAGCTGTAAATTTATCAGGTAGTATACGCTTACAACGACTAGAAGCTACTTCGCATGCTCTATCTGCTGAATAATTATTTTCACTGTCTTTATTCCTTTGTATTTCACGGCTTATTGTGGATTTGCTTCTGCCCAGTCTCAAAGCTATATCATTATTTCCATAATCTTCTTGTAATAACAATTCTATGTGCCATCTTTCTTTAGAATTCAGTTGAGTATATTTCTTAATCATAACAACTCCTATTGATGTTTTGATTAATTTGTTAAGCTGATATACTTCAACTGATCTTATTAATCAAATCGTTAAGAGTTGCACTTCAACCTTGAATGTAGCTTTTTTTATAATTAATATTTTCAGGATTCTAAAATTAATAGCAATTTTAAAAGCTAATCTTTTTGAGTCAAGCCTTTACAATGAATGAAACCTAATAATTTTTTAAATCAAAGATAGCCATAATACCGGTTATTTAGATAATCCAAAAAAAACTTCGTTTCGGATTCAACCTGTATTATCTTGAATACAAACAACTTATTATTTTCCCGTTCAAGAACTAAATAGCCAGATTCTTCTAAATCTATATCATCGTCTACATTAGCAGGTTCATCTAAAAATTTTACTTCTTCAAAGCTTTTAGCTACTTCTGGAGATTTGCGCACGGAACCATAGCGTTTGTTGTATCTCGACCTCCACGTATATAAACTACTTGTCGCAAGTCTTCTCCGGCGACAAAATTCTGAAGGTTTTAAGGAAGAGTTTTCAAAATCCTCGACTATTTCTTTCCAGTTTACAATAGGCTCTTTATATCCACCTCTTGGCATTGTCTGATTTCCTTTCGTTTTTTATCGATTATAAGAAAATCAAAATATAGGTTTAAATTTTATACTGAAAAGATGGTGCTGCCTTTCCGTTTACGAGTTCAAGAACGATGAAATATCCGATTCTGTATGAGTTGTTTTACCACTGCTGGAACTAGTGATAGCTAGAAAATTTATTGCAGGTCACCTGCGGCTGCGCCGGCGCCTGTGTATTTTCTGCTTTCTTTTTCCAAAAAGATATTATTTTACCCAATGTTTATAAAACTAGTACAAGATCCATTTAATTGTCACATATAAAATTTAGATATTTATTAATTTCTTATTTTAGGTATACTGAAATATTGACTTAAATGAGGAGTTAATATGAAGAAGAAATTTATTGTAGATTTATCAGATAGTGAATTGAAATATTTAATTGATATTATAAGTACCGGTAAAAATTCAGCTAAAAAGATTTTACATTCCAATATATTAATCAAAGCTGATTTGAGAAATAATTGGCAGGATAAAGAAATATCTAAAACCTTTGAAACAACTATAGGAACTGTACAGCGTATTCGTAAGAGACTTGTGGAGGAAGGTCTTGAAGAAGCCTTAAATCGCAAGAAGCATATAAGAACAAGACCCAGAAAATTTGATGGAGAACAAGAAGCTTACTTAGTAGCCCAGGCGTGTAGTCCTGCACCTGAAGGCTATAGCCGTTGGACATTAACTTTACTACAGGAAAGAATTATAGAGCTCAATATCTTTGAGTCTGTATCGCGAGAAACTATTAGGCAGACATTAAAAAAAATGAAATAAAACCTTGGCAGCGAGTTGAATGGTGTATTCCCGAAAAATCCAGTTCAGAGTTTGTCTGCAAGATGGAAAATGTTTTAGATGTATACAAGTGCCATTACAATAAGGATTTTCCTGTAGTTTGTATTGATGAAATGAGCAAACAGCTTGTGGAAGAAGTAAGAGACATAATAGTTGCAGTTATGGCCAATCTAAATACACATAACTGTTCTTCTTTATATGAAGCTTTTTCTCCTGAAGAAGCAAAGAGAATTATGGATAAACTAGAAATACAGTATACCCCAAAGCATGGGAGTTGGCTGAATATGGCAGAACTTGAACTTAGCCATTTAAGTCGCCAATGTCTTAACAGGCGTATACCAAATAAGAACATATTGAAAAAAGAAATAAATGCATGGGAAAATAAAAGAAACAGTAAAGAGGTTAAAGTTGACTGGCAGTTCACTTGTGATGATGCCAGAGTCAAATTGAAAAAGCTATACCCTGACTATGCACTAAAATAAACTGGATGCTGTACTAGTACCTTATACTATTTTTATTCTTCTTTAGTTGTAATATGAATTAGCCTCGAAAGCAACTAGTACCTTATTAGTACCTTATCCGTACTTAAAATAGGCGTATAATTGGATATAATAAAAGTAAATAAAAGGAACAAAAAGTGGGATTTGAGGCTAAAGTAGGAAGAAAAATGGTATCCCGGGCAAGACTTGAACCTGCGACCCTCTGATTAGAAGTCAGATGCTCTATCCACTGAGCTACCGGGACATATTTCTTAAAGAGTAAATAAGTTAATCTTTAAACTGGAAAAAACAAATCAATTTCTAAAAAAAATGGTGGTTTGAATCATTCTATCAAATCAACACTGGCAACCTGTTTTGACATTCCGGCATAAGAAACCCGAAATAGGTATTTAAAATTTCCTTCTTTCAGTTTTGAAAAGCTGTTTAGCCATAGATCACCAATATTATAATTAAATTCAGCTAAGTACATTGGCTTATCTATAAGTTTATAACCAGAGTTCCATATATTCCTAATTTTGCTCCTTCCAAGTATTATTGCTAATTCATTTTTTTTGATTAATTTTATATTGTTTTTAGGACTGTTGAAAAATCCATTCATGAAATAAGAAAATAGTGTTATTGAATAGAGAGTTTTATTATTTGTTTCTTCTGCAAAGTCAAAAAGAAGTTTGAATCTTTTTGATGGAGAAGGTTTATCCTGTTTCAAAAAATGAGTATAACCATATTCTAGAAAATTTATTAAAAATGTACTGTTTTGTGAAATGGCATATCTGAAAATATTTTTTGTTCTCAGTATGTTATAATAGCAATCAATAATTTTTGATAAATTGGCTATTTTTGATAATTCTTGAAAACTGAATGAGTTTGTTTCAAGGATTTCATAAGGAGGATGGTCCGACCATTTAAATTTTTTCTTACCATTTCTTTCCATTGCAGAACCTGGAAGAATTTTAACTAACTCAAGTTGAATTTCTTCTGGACCAATGGCGGAGAGAGTTGCAATATCATCAAATATATCCTTATACATTTGCTCAGGAAGTCCTGCAATTAAATCAGTATGTATTTCTATATTGTCTAATGAACATAGCTTTTTGAGATTATTAATGACTGTTTCATTTGAGACATTTCTATTTGTTGATTTTAACGTTTTTATATTAAAAGTTTGAACTCCGGCTTCAATATGCAGTTGATTATTTTTTGCCTCTGATAACTTGTCTATGAATTCCTGAGTTAGCTTTGAAGGATCAATTTCTAGATGAAACTTCATATCCTTAAAAGATGTATAAAACATTTCTAACAGCTTTAAAGAGCGTGATACAGGCATGTTGAATGTTCTGTCCAATATTCGAATTTCTTTTATCCCGGCTTCTTTCAGAATATTAAGGTCAGACATGACCCTTTCTAAACTGTAGAGTTTAATTCCTTTAGATAATGAGCTAGAACAGAATGAGCATTTGGAGCTACATCCTCTATTTGTTTCGAAGTGCAAAAAAGGTTTGCTTCTCTCAAAATAATGTTTTTCATATAAAGAAGGTAGGTTATCTAAACTGTCTGAAAAGTTAGAGATTCCATTATCTATATATTCATTATTGTCATTAAGATAGCATAATCCGTTAACAGAGTTCCATTGATCTTTATTTTTTATGTTGTTAAGGAAAAGTGGAAATGAAGTTTCGTCACCTCTAAATACACATTGAATATGAGAATTATTATTGAGAAAATTATGATTATTCCCTAAAAATTCAGGTCCGCCTAAAATCATTTTGATATTAGGTTTGAGAATTGAGATTTTTTTTGTGAGTTTTACAATGAATTCATGATTATATAAATAGAGCGTTGAAACTATGATAGCAGGTTCAGATGATAGAATTTTATTTATAATATCATTTTGATTATCATTAATAGTAACCTCAATCTTATCCCAAGTGTATTGCTTAGAATATTTTTCTGCATATGCTCTCAGTTGACCGTACGCCAACGAACTATGAGAATATGATGAGTTAATAGAAATATATAGAATCTTATTACATTGCATAGTGGGTTTTATATATTTAAGATTTAAAACCGACCTTTATGAAATTCATAAAGTCGGCTTGAATATTTTATTAGTAGAAAAGTTTATTTAATGGGTATTCCACAATACCTTTACCACCATTTTTAAGTAACTCAGGAATTATATCTCTAATAACATTTTCATCTATAATAGTGTTTAATGCAATCCAACCTTCTTCAGAAAGTCTTGAAATTGTAGGCTTTTGAAGTGCAGGTAAAATCTTTATTATTTTATCAAGATTTTTTTCTTCAACATTAAGCATAAGACCTACTTTTCCTTCAGCTGTTAGTACAGCATTTAGCAGTAAAGCTATTTTATCTATTTTATTGTTTTTCCATTTATCCTTGATTGATTTTTTGTTAGCAATAAGCCTTGTTGTCGATGTGCATAATTCATCAATGATTTTTAATTTATTTGCACGAAGTGAAGAACCTGTTTCTGTTATTTCAACAATAGCATCGGCAAGTTTTGGCGGCTTTACCTCTGTTGCACCCCAGCTGAATTCTACGCTTGCATTGATACCTTTTTTCTTTAAGTATTTTTTAGTCATCCCAACAGCTTCAGTAGCGATTCTTTTTCCTTCTAAATCTTCAATTGTTTTAATCTCACCGTTTTCAGGAACAGCAAGTACCCAACGTAGAGGTCTTCTACCTACTTTACCATAAATCAATTCAGTTATTTCAGTTACATCGGCACCGCTTTCAACGATCCAGTCTTTACCAGTTAATCCGCAGTCAAGAATTCCTTCTTCAACATATCGAGCCATTTCCTGAGCTCTGATCAGCATGCATTCTATTTCATCATCATTTATAGTCGGATAATAAGATCTTGAGTTGATTTTTATCTTATATCCTGCTTTAGCAAACATTTCTACAGTCGTATTTTCCAGGCTACCTTTAGGTATCCCAAGTGTGAGTTTTGGCATAGTTATTGTGCTCCTTAATCGTTTTGTTTAAATATTCTTTGTAGGAAAGCTTTTATAACAATATTCAAAAAATCTATTTTTTCAAAAAAAAATCTTGTAAAAACAGTAAAAAGAAACTCTGTTAACAGTATATATAGTGCTAAATATCTGCTATTATATATCTTAACATACATGATATTTTTAATTATAAATATAACCAAAAAAGGGAGAAGTTGTGAAAAAAACTATTGTATCATTTTTTTCAGTTTGTCTGTTAAGCTCAGCAGTAACATTTGCTGGAGAAGTTTCATCTGTATCCAATAATGCTGTAATTCAAAAAAAACCTTCAGCTGCAAACCAGGTAAGTTCAAGCAGTAATTACACTTCACAATTGGCTATGTTTAAACAAATGAGTGAAGCTTATGCTACGAAAGCACATATTGCATCTGAAAAAGGAAAAACAGAATTAGCTAGTGCTTATAAGAAATGTGCAGAAGCTGCAGGTAATATGATCAAAAGTATTAATACCGGTCAGGAAAATCTTTTAATATCAAGTAAACAGCTCATGCAGGAAGCCGTTGCTAATTTGAATAAATTAAAAGGTAAGGCTGACAAAGTTGTATCAAATAAGAAACAGTCTTTGGAACAGCTGTCAGAAGCTTATGCTAAAAGAGTTGTATATTATACAAAGAAAGCTGAAAAAGCTAAATTAAAGGGCGACGAAGCTTTATCAAAAATAATGGTAAAATGTGCAAATGCCAAACAGGAAATGTACCAGGCAGTAAATTCTGTAATCAATGGTAATAAAACATATACAGATATTATAAGTCAAAATAAAAATCTTGGTATCTCTGTCAATAAAGAGAAAGCAGATAAGCAAAGAGTACATTTAAAAACGAAAGCTTTGAACCTTCAAAAATCAGCTGTGGAAATTTCTAAAAAGGCTAATAAAGCAAGGTTAGAAGGCAAAAGCGAATTGTCAAACTGTTATAGTCGAATGGCTACTGCTAAGCAGCAGATGGCATACGGATATGTCAGTTATTTACAGGGAATCAATAACTTTAAAACAGCAAGGGCAGAATTAAGAAGTTATAATTCTTCAGTAAATAGTGGCTTGGTTAATCCAAAGCAGAAAAAGAAAAATCTTATCTCCAGTGAAATTAATGTACATAAGTCAGCAGTAAAACAGGCGCAACAACCTGTACAGACATCTCAGATAAAACCAAATACTGAACCGGCTCAGATGAATGTTGGCAGTCAATTAAAGCCTCAATTACCTCAGGAACTTAAAAAATCAAGTATGAATATTCAACCTACAGACCAGCTTCAAACTTCTAATATGGATAATGCTGCTAATCAAATAAATAGTTCAGTAGCTGAAAATCAAGCTGGAAATCAACTTAGCTCACAGCTGCCAAATCAATCAATTATTGAACCTTCTGCAAGTCAGGCTTATGGTTCATTAAATAGTACTGCAAAGACTCCACAGATTGAAACAGCTGGAGCTACAAAACCTCAGTTGCAAAGTATGAATACTGAACAAAATAATAATCAGGCAATTATGTCAGATGATGACATAACTTCACCAAGTGCTGTTTCTCAAGTTGCTGGAGATTATGTTGGAACAGAGAATACAGATAAGCAGAATCTTGATAATGCTTTAATTAATACGCCTGCTCCTACTAAGCAAAATAAGGTGCAAACTAATCAATCAGGAGCAGGTTTAGCTCAATAGCAATCTAAATATAGAGTTATAAAGTTATCATGTTGAAAGTTTTTAAGGTTTATGGAATATAACTAATAGCAATTCTCAAAACCTGTAACATCCAACCTTATAACTTTAAAACTCGAACGGAGTTCGATAATTCTATTTTGTCATACATGCTTCTTTAAAACGGCATGTGTGGCATTTTTTTTGATCTGTAGTTTTATCAAAATTATCAATATATGCTTTTTGTGTATAGCTTAATCTAGATTTCATTTTTAGTGTAGATTTGTTTACAATTTGTATTACTTCTTTCAAATTTCTTTTGGCGTAAACAGTATAATTTCTGTTTTCTTTTACAAATAGTGTTGGTGTTACTATATCATTTATTTTTGGTTTCCAGTGAACTAGAATGTATAGTTCCGATAAAGCAGTTGATAGTGACCAATTACTGCTATCAGAAAGGTCAAAATTAAAATTAAACGCAATTAATTTTTTGTTATAAGAATATATTGAAAGTGGATTTAACCATATTTTAAGTTTATTGATTTTGAAATATTTAAAATTATTATCATGACATTTTTGCATAGTTAAAGGAATTTTTAAAAGCGTATTCAACGTTTTATTTGTATGTAAGTGAGAAAAATAGTTATTTATTTTCTTTAATGCCCAGGTTTTTATGGAGTCAATATCAGCATATTCATAATATGTACTAAATAGATTTATTTGTTTTGGATCATCCATCCAGTTTTTGATTTTAAGCGAAGAAATATCTTTTAGGATAAATTTAATTACATATTTTTTTATATTGCTGAAGTCAGGCACTATTTGTTTTGCTATAGCCATTTTAAAAGAATTACAGATAATATGGATTAACCATAATTCTTTTGTCTGTAGATGTTTCAGTTTGAATAGTTGAATAGATAAATCATCTGAATATTGTGTCCAACCATTCCATGATCCATAATAATGGAAATAGTACGCTCTTTCGCAATATTCAAAGATATTGTGTCTGGAAATAGACCAGCTAAATTCACTTTTTAGATTATTTTGCATTCAATTTTAAATAACGATGTGAGTTTAATTTAAGCAAAAATAATTTCACCAAAGTATTTAGGCTGGTGGAAATCAGGTTTGGGTGTTCCTACAGGAGACCATGTACCCCAGGATGGTTCCGGGCTTAAATCGCCACATTTATAAAAATTAGCATGCCAAATAGAGTTTTTGCGAGGCACTTCAGAATTTGAATATTTTGAGAAAATTTCGAAAGGAACAGAATATTCCACAATATAACCTTCTTTTGGACAGGTAACAGGATTATTTATTTTTATTCCTTTTGGAAGACTTGTAGCTATTTTAATTGTTTCAAGATCTTTATTTGAGACTGTTGTTGATTTGTGTCTGTCTTCATGAAAATGTAAATGGATTGTACCAATACAATTTACTTCAAAATTAAAATATCCTGATGTTGTTGGTGAAACAAAAAATTCAGCACAGCTGTCTTCACAAACTTGATCCTGAAAATTAGTTTTTTCTGCAAGTATGTAATTTTCTTTAATATGAAACCTGATATATAAATTATTGTTTGAATATAGCATTTTTACTTTTACTTCAGGAGTTTTATAGGATGTAGAATCATGCCATTGGTATAGATCAATGTTTAAACTATTAGCGTTGTTCCAATCTTTCGAATTGAACTTGCCGTTTAAATTAAAATCATCAGAAATCTTTTTTATCGTGTATTGATTCATACCTAATTTCCTTATATATAAAGAATATATTTATCTAAATAAATGTGAGTAGTTAATAGTTATAAACTTAATTGATAATAGCAGCCCTATAATATAAGCTGGCGAAGCAAAAAGTATTGATATAATTTTTGCAATTTCCTGTTCTTTGTTAGACATTTTTGGTATGTCTAAACCAATGTCTTCAGGAGTTCCCCATATAGTAAAATAAAAATCTACAGAAATTATTAGCAGGAGTGCGATAATATTTACAAAGCCAAATAGATATGATAGTTCTGGGGTCCAATAAATAATGATCAAAAGTATCATATAAATAGCACTAAACGTTTCATACAGGAAAAATACTATTTTGACTTTATGTTTAAAGTGAAAAACTATATTAGATAATACTAAAACGATGAAAAGTAAAACATAAATTTCCATCCATAAAGGCATGAGCATAGAAATATCCCGCTAAGTTTAAATGTTTGTTTGATATGATACTGAATTTAAAATATAGATTGTTTTATATATAAAGCCAGTAGGTTTATAAAATGGAAATATAATAATAATTTTCATAAAAAATATTATATACGTAGTTTATGTTTAAGACACAAAGACACAAAGGCACAAAGTGGTAGAGGAGTATTAAATCATGTTTATTTTTAAATCTGAAATCTGAAATCTGAAATCTAAGATCTGAAATCTAAAATTATAACCCATTTGTTTTTGATTTTTCTTTAAAATAGATACAGAAATGTGTATGTTAATCAATGGCGTTGGATTAAGGAAATGTAGGACAAGCCTAATTTAATGACATTGGTAAGTTTCTTGATGCTGGCAAAAGTGAAAAAACTCAACATTCAGCACTCAAAATTTAAAACCCGCACATAGTGCGCTAATTTATTGGTCTTATTCTTATGTTAAGAAGAATTTATGAAATAGAAGGTATTGTTCAGGGTGTCGGGTTTAGACCAGGCATTTACTGTTTTGCTGTAAAGTTAAATTTAGGCGGTTGGATTAAAAACTTTTCCGGTAAAGTTAAACTGGCTATTGAAGGTACTGAACAGGAATTGAATTCTTTTATAAAATCAATTTATGAGAATATACCACAGCAGGCTAGGATACAGAAAATAACTCTACTTATTGAAGAAGAGTGTCATGAAAAATCTACTTTCCAAATACTGGAAAGTGGTAGCGATTCCACCTATAAAATTTCTATTCCTGCAGATCTGGCAATGTGTTCTGACTGTGCAGAAGAAGTAATGGAATTCGGCAATAGAAGATATCATTATCCATTTACTACCTGCGTTAACTGCGGTCCAAGATATACGGTAATTAATGCTGTTCCTTATGATCGATGCCGGACTACATTATCAGAATTTCCACTTTGTCCCGAATGTGAAAAAGAGTATAAAGACCCTTTAAATAGAAGATTTCATGCTGAAAGTACTGCATGCCCTATATGTGGGCCAAAACTGTTTTGGTGTGATAATAAAGGAAATAGAATTGAAACAGTAGATCCTATTGAACAATTTAAGACTGAAATAAGAGAAGGAAAGATTATTGCTGTAAGAGGAATTGGCGGTTATTTATTAGCATCAGATGCTTTTAATCGAAGTAGTATTAATGAATTGAGAAACAGAAAAAATAGACCGCATAAACCGTTTGCTGTTATGGCACGGAATATTGACATTATCAAAAAATATTGCAACCTTAATGAGATGGAAGAAAAATCTCTTAAATCTCCTAATGCACCAATTGTTATTTTGGATATAAAAGATAAAAAAAACCTTCCAATGGATCTTCTATCTCCTGATACAGATACGCTTGGTGTGATGCTTCCTTATTCTCCAATGCATATGCTTCTATTTAGTGATGATATTGAATTTTTGATAATGACCAGTGGTAATAAAGGCGGAGAGCCGATCTGCATTAAAAATAGTGAAGCTTTTGAAAGATTACAGGGTATTGCTGACGGTTTTTTGTGCCATAATAGAGATATTAATTTAAGAAATGATGATTCGCTCTGCATTAAGCAAAATGATAAAATGCAGGTATGGAGAAGGGCCAGAGGTTTTGCGCCTGAAGCTATAGAATTAAATAAGTCCATATCTAAAACTGTTTTGGCCATGGGGGCAGAACTAAAAAATACATTGACTTTAGCTTATGATAATGAAGCTGTTATATCTCCGCATATTGGTGATCTTGAGACACCTGAAGCTATTGACGGTTTAAAAGAAGTCAGTGAATATTTTCCTAACTTCTTTAAAAAAACTCCTGAAGTTGTTGCTGTTGATTTACATGAGGATATGCATTCTACACGTTTAGGAAATAAAATTGCAGATAAATACGATATAGAAACAGTCAAGATACAACATCATTTTGCTCATGGTATGGCATGTATGGCTGAACATGGTTTAGAAGAAAGTTTTGCTCTAGTATATGATGGTACCGGTTTAGGCGTAGATGGAACTATATGGGGTGCAGAACTTTTATATATTAAAGATTATAATTTTAAAAGAGTATCGACTTATAAACATGCTCCGCTTCCTGGGGGAGATGCAGCAGTATATAATCCGTTAAGACAGTTAATAGGACGTTGGAGTAATACAAATAGGAATATTTCAAAAGAGATGTTGTCGCATTATAATCTTTCAGAAAAAGAAATTGAGATATGGAAAATACAGTGTGATAAAGGAATTAATGCACCACTATCACATGCTGCTGGAAGGCTGTTTGATGCATTTTCTGTATTGATTGGAGTTTCACCAGGTAAGATCACATATGAAGGACAGGGTGCTATAAAGCTTGAGGCTGTAGCAAAACAGGCTTTAAGCAAAAACATGGCAGGTAATTTATTTAAAATACCATTTTCATTAGAAGAAAAAAATGATCTTCTTTATATAAATTGGGATGAAGCTTTTAATATGTTTTTAGATAGTGAAGTCATTGCCATATCTAATGATTTTGAACTTCAATCGAAATATGCTTTAGCATTCCACCATGCGGTTGCTGAAGCAGCCATAAAACAAATTGAATACGGATTAAGTAAATACAATTGTGGGAATTTAGTTTTGTCAGGCGGAGTTTTTATGAATAGAGTTCTTACTGATTTAATACGAAATCTCGCAGTAGAAAAATTAGGTCTAAATCTGTTTATTCATGAAAAAACACCACCAAATGATGGATGTATCTCCTTGGGACAGGCAGTGATAGCATCTCATTTATAAGTTTTTTGTTTTATGAAAAAAATTACAATTATTAAAATAATATTATTTGATTTTTTTATAAAATAGGGACATTAGTTAATCTAATAACTATTGGTGGAATGGTATTAATTGAATAAATACTACAGCATAAAAAATTCTAATGATAATATAGATAATACTGAATTGAGATAAAATTTAGTGTCTTATAATATTCATGGGACATAATATTTACAGAAAATAATAATATTAATTTATAATAAAATTGAATGTAAAATTGGGGAGTTTTATAGATGAAAAAGTTTGAAGCATTTTTGAACAAGCGTGTTATTCCTGTAGCAAATAAATTTACGGAAAATAGGTATTTGTCAGCAATCAGAACTTCTATGGTGGCAACGGTTCCTTTTACTATTGCCGGTAGTATATTTATGATTATCTGTTATTTTCCTATTGGCGGATGGACTAAAATTGTAGCGCCTTACCAAAAATTGTTATATATACCTGTTACTGCTACATTTGGTGTTTTGGGAATTATTGTAACATTTGCTATTGCATATGATTTGTCTAAACGATACAAAATGGATGCCGTAACGAGTGCGATCACGGCAACTTTATGTTTTCTTTTAATTAATATTGATCCTAAAACAGGTAATCTTGCTACGTCAGGTTTAGGCGTGCAGGGAATATTCACAGGGATAATTATTGCATTTGTTGCTGTAGAAGTTCAGAGATTTTTAAATGAAAAAAATATGGTTATTAGACTGCCTGACAGTGTACCTGATATAGTAGTTGAATCTTTTGCTGCATTAATTCCTTTTATTGTGCTGCTTATTCTATTTTGGTTTGTTAGATTTGTTTTAGGTTTTGATATCGAACATGCAGTTATGCTACTGTTTAGTCCTCTTGTATTTGCGTTGAACACACTCTGGGGAATATTGGTTTTTACTTTTATGGTTACACTGCTTTGGTCGGTCGGGATCAACGGAGATATGGCATTAAGCGGAATTGGGGATCCGATTATTTTGATGTATCTGACTGCGAATACTGCTGCCCTTGCACATGGACAGGCAATACCATATATTACTGCTACAGGTTTTAGTAGTTCATTTGTTCAGCTTGGTGGTACAGGTGCTACAATAGGGCTTGCAATATGTCTATTTTGGTCGCGCGAGCCAGGACTTCGAAAAGTTAGTCGTATGGCTTTTATACCAAGTCTGTTTAATATTAATGAACCTATATTTTTTGGTATTCCAATTGTATTAAATCCGCTTCTCATGATTCCTTATGTATTTAGTGCTCTTTTTTTGACCGCTGCAACTTACCTTCTTATGTTTTATCATGTTATTGGCAGACCTGTTGTTATGGTTCCATGGACAACACCGCCTATTATATCTCAGTATCTTGTAACAGGGGGTGACTGGCGTGCTGCTGTTTGGGGAGCTGTTGCTTTAATTATTTGTATATTTATTTACTATCCTTTTGCTAAGGTCATAGAAAAACAGAGATTGAAAGCTGAAGCTAAGGGTGAAGCGCACGTATAAAAAAATCTTATTTAAAATATAGGGGGATATTTTAGAGATGAAAAAATTTGAAGCGTTTATAAATAAATATATTATACCAAAGGTTAATAAATTCACAGAAAATAGATATTTATCGGCAGTGAGAACAGGAATGGTGGCAACTGTTCCTTTTACTATTGCAGGTAGTATATTTATGATTATCTGTTACTTCCCTGTTGGTGGATGGACTAAAATTGTAGCGCCTTACCATAACCTATTATATATTCCTGTTACTGCTACCTTTGGTGTCTTGGGAATCATTGTAACATTTGCTATTTCATATGATTTGTCTAAACGATACAAAATGGATGCTGTAACAAGTGCTATTCTTGCTACTTTATGCTTTCTCTTAATCAATATTGATCCCAAAACAGGTAATCTAGCTACAGAAGGTTTAGGAGTACAGGGGTTATTTACAGGGATAATTATCGCCTTTGTAGCAGTAGAAGTTCAGAGATTTTTAAATGAAAAAAATTTGGTTATTCGACTACCTGACAGTGTACCTGACATAGTAGTTGAATCTTTTGCTGCTTTAGTTCCATTTATTGTGATCCTTGTTCTATTTTGGGTTATAAGATTTGTGTTGGGATTTGATATTGAAAATGCCGTTATGTTATTGTTTAGTCCTCTTGTATTTGCTCTAAATACACTTTGGGGAATATTGGTATTCAATTTTATGATTACACTACTTTGGTCTGTTGGGATTAATGGAGATATGGCTTTGAGCGGAATTGGAGACCCAATTGTTTTGATGTATCTGACGGCCAACGCAGCGGCTCTTGGACACGGACATGCTATACCTTACATTACTGCATCAGGTTTCTCAACGTCATTTGTTATGCTTGGCGGCACCGGAGCTACAATAGGTTTGGCATTGGTTTTACTTTGGTCCAAAGAGCCTGGATTGCGAAAAGTTAGTCGTATGGCTTTTATACCAAGTCTGTTTAATATTAATGAACCTATATTCTTTGGTATTCCAATTGTGTTGAATCCTCTTCTCATGATTCCATACATATTTAATGTTTTATTTCTTACAGCTTCTACATACCTTCTTATGCAATATCATATTATTGGCAGGCCTGTTGTTATGGTTCCATGGACGACTCCTCCAATTATTTCGCAATATCTTGTAACAGGAGGTGACTGGCGTGCCGCTGTATGGGGAGCTGTTGCTTTAGTGTTTTGTATCGTGATCTATTATCCTTTTGCTAAGCTAACGGAAAAACAGAGAATGAAAGCAGAAGCTGACGGAACACGGAAAGCACACGTTTAATAAACAATCGTAAAAAAGTGGATGTTTTGTTCAAAATTGAATAGATTATCTTCATATAATGACTATTGTGAATTTTTAATTTACTTTAATGAATATACTTTATATATTCATTAAAACTGATAATTATTTATTTGCAGATTTCGTGTACTGAGGGAGGACACAGATGAAAAAATTTATTGTTTTGTTGATTACGGTTTTGATGTCTATTAGCGTTTATGCTGCTGGCGTAAAAATCATAAAAATAGATTCTGGCACTAAAGGAATTTTACAATTAAATCTTAAACTGGGGCAGCATGTAAATAAAGGACAACTACTTTTTATTATTGAAACTAAATTTAATAACAGTGCAAAAAATAGATTATTTTATGCAAAAAATGTTTACGATAGGGATAAAAAACTTTTTAAACGCATTTCTTCTATTTCTAAGGCAAGATTGGAAAGGGAAAAATACTATTACATTGATGCTTTAGCAGATTACAGAAAAATTATAATTTCTAATAAAAAATCCTATTATTCCCCTAGTGACGGGACTGTATCAGAAATAAGATTTGCCAATAGTTCTAGTATTCGAAAAGGTGATGTGATAATGAATATTACAGCTTCAATGACAATGTATAAAGCAAATGTAGTAAAAATAGATTCAGCTTCAGAAGGAATTTTACAATTAAATATTAAATTAGATCAACATGTAGAAAAAGGTCAGTTGCTTTTTACTACTGAAACTGAGTTAGATAGAGTTGATATGCTGAAAATTAAAAATAGATTAGTTTATACAAAAAGTGTTTATGATAGATATAAAAAACTTGTTGAACTCTCTATTTACTCAAAAGTAAAATTAGAAAAAATAAAATTTGATTATATCAATGCTTTGGCAGATTACAAGAAAAAGAAAATTTCTAATAAAAAATCATGTTATTCTCCATGTGATGGACTTGTATCAAAAATAATATTCCCAAATGGTTCCTCTATTGGAAAAGATGGTATAGTAATAAATATTACAACTAAAATTGTATGAATATGGAATTTTTAATATAAATATCAATTATTTAAAATTTATAGTTTTAACTATTAGAGGAGATAAAAATGCCTGAAAAATTTACTGCAAAATTTGTTTTGATAGAACAAAATATAGAAACAGATTATTTTAGTGCTGATTTAATAATACATAATAACTCTAATAAAGAGGTTAAAAATTGGAAATTATGTATGAATTATTTTGGTCCTGGTGAAACTGAACCATTAACCTTTACTGATAATAACGAGAAAAAAATAGAAGTTTTAAAGCAGGTAGGAGAATATCAAGAACTTGATGGATATGATACTATTCCTGCTAATGGTAGTGTCTTATTTAGAATAAAAGGTATATGCCCTATTATTAAATATACAGATACTCCTTCATGTTATTATTTAGTCATTAATGGTACAGATGTAGAGCCTGTAATAGGTACATGTGATTTAAGTCTAATCGCAAGAGAGAAAAAAGAAATTCAGGATAATGATACTAAAATCACTGCCTGTAATAGTTTAAGGCTTATACCAGCTCCTTCAAACTATTCATTTAAAAGTGGTGAAATTGATTTTAATGCTTTCAATAAAGTTATTGATTTAACAGATCACAATGATGCAACTGAATCGATTCAGACATTTTTTAATAATTATACTTCATTACTAAATCATAAATTTTTATTTAGTAATAGTGATGAAAATAATTCCAAATTAATACGTATAAAAAACAGTTCAAAACTTTCGATTGATGCTTATACTTTGGATATTAGTGAATCGGGAATTGAGATTGAAGCTAATTCTAGAGGTGGATATTTATATGCATTGATTTCTCTTTTTAAGCTTGCTGATGCTTATAAAAACAGGATCCCATGTGTCACTGTAAATGATGCTCCAAGATTTGAATATAGAGGGAATTTACTTGATGTTTCCCGTAGCTTTAGAACTGTAGCAGAGGTGAAAAAATATTTTAGAATGATGGCTCTTTATAGAGTTAATGTATTTCATTGTCGGCTTACAGATGATGAAGGATGGAGATTTGAAGTAAAAGAATATCCTAATATAGCTAATATTGGTGGTTTTAGAGGATATGGACAGATAATTCCGACTCATCATGGATCTGGCAGCGGGAAGGTCGGTGGTTATTATACCCATGAAGAGATGCTTGAACTTGTCAATTATGCTAACAGTCTCAATATTACTTTTATACCTGAAATAGTAGTTCCTTCACACTCCAGGGCTTTGATTGAGAGTTTTACAAATTTTAATGGTAAAGAAAATCCGCTTAAAGAAGAAGTAGATAAATCAGAACATCTGTCGCCGCAGGGTTTTACTGATAATATCCTTAACCCTGCTTTAGATATGACTTATAAGGTATTGGAAGCAATTTATTCAGAATTAGCTTCAATATTTAAGGTTCAGAAAGATAGAGATATGCCTTTTGGTAATTATATCCATATTGGTGTTGACGAAGTTCCGGAAGGTACCTGGATGAAATCGCCAGCGTGTAAAGCTTTAATGAAAGAGCATGGTTTGAAAACAACTGAAGAAATTCAATTTTACTTCATAAGTATAATTCATGAAATGATTGAGAAGCTTAACTTTAAAGTTGCCGGTTGGGAAGAAATAATAAAAGGCGGTTCATGTTTAGAAAAAGATCTGCTTGTTTATAACTGGTATGCTAAAGAAGTAGGTTATCAGGCTGCAGAAGATGGTTTTTCAATAGTAATGTGTCCTGCACCATATCTTTATTTTGATTTATCCTATACTGATGATATGAATGAGCCTGGAATTTACTGGGGAGGATTTGTAGATGCTAAACAGATTTATAAATATGATCCTATTAGTGAAAACTGTCCAGACAAAGCGATTAAAAATATAAAAGGTATTCAAGGCTGTTTATGGAGTGAATCTCTTGGATATCCGAGGATTAATAATATAGATAAACTTCCTGAAAATTATATTGCCTGTCCACATGAATATATGGCTTTTCCTAAAATGACATCATTTTCAGAAGTGTCATGGAGTTCTATTGAGAATAGAAACTGGGATAATTTTGTCGAAAAATTTGAATATGAAAGAACAATTCTTGATAAGTTTGATATTAAATACAGAACTAATCCATTATGATTAATAAACTAATATTTATTTTCAGCTCTGTTCTTATTTCATTTATTTTTACAATAAATGTTAATGCTTATGATACGCAGATTCTTTCAGGTAAGCTATGTGTTGATAGAATGGTCGTGCCAAATTATTATTATATAAAATATGACAACCAGAATATTAAGAAAACTTATTATAAAGACCTGATAAAATTCTTTAAAAATGATCTTAAAACTAAATCAGATATAAGTGTAATAGATCATACAAAATATGGTTTCCATACATCAATATATAAAATCAATTGTTTGGATTGGGATAATATTAATAAAGAGCTTGGTAAAAAATTTAAATTTATGGTGGTTGATGGTTTTATGTTTTGGCCTGAAGGTAAGACCGTTTTTTGTGTAAAAATAGTACAGCCTATAGGCAAAACAGCTTAAAGTTTTTATAGCAAAAAAAGCTTATCTTCTCCACGCTTCTATAGGCAGAATTCATCTTAAAACAGGATAAAAAATATTCCTTTGTTTTAGATCATTGGAGTTTAAAGCAAAGGAAGTTGTCACCTATAGGTAAATTTTTTATCCCTGCAGTTAAATGTTTCTGCCTTATATTTTTGATAATTTTCCTCAAAATATTGTTTTTAAAATTAAAAAGGCTTGAATTATTTCAAATAACATATAAACATATACTTATATGTTAATTTAAAAGGTGATCTGATGAAAGATTCTAATGAAATTGAAATTTGCAATTGCAGGATAATACATAAAGATGTTGTAGATCGTGTTAAAATACATATTCCAAATGATGATGTATGTATGGATTTAGCTGAATTCTATAAAGCTTTTGCTGACCCTACAAGAATTAAAATTCTTACAGCTCTGCTAAATTCGGAAATGTGTGTATGTGATTTAACAAGTATACTCGCCATGACTCAACCGGCAGTATCTCATCAGTTAAGAACATTAAAAAAAATGAAACTTATTAAATATAGGAAATCAGGGAAAGTTGTTTATTATTCCTTAGATGATAATCACATAGAAGAAATATTTAAAGCAGGATTAAATCATATAAATGAAAAATTAGTTAGGTAAATAATTATGGATAACAATACACATAAAAAACAATTCGAACTTGATGGATTGGCTTGTGCCAATTGCTCTATTAAGATAGAGAGTGCAATTAAATCTCTTGACGAAATCAGTGAATGCAGTGTTAATTTTATGACTAAAATTTTAACTGTTACAGTTGATGAAAATAGTAGTGAAAAAACAGTGCTTGATAAAGTTGTTAATATAATAAAGAGGATTGAACCTGAAGTTGTAGTGAAAGAAAAATCTTTATCTAGAAAAGAGAGAAGAGTGCTGATTGCAACAAATTTATGCTGCACTGACTGTTCAAAAAAAATTGAAGATGAAATTAAAAAAATTAAAGGAATTGAATCTGTAAATATTGATTATAATTCTAAAAAATTAACAGTCGAATTAAGCAAAAAAGAAAACTTCAATCATATAATTAAAGAAGCTAATATTTCTGCTGGTAGGATTGTAAAAAAAATTAAATTAAAAGAAGAATTAGATTCTGACAAAATCAAACAAAAGAAGAAATTGGTTTTATTTGGTATAGGAATTGTTTTATTTTGTGTGGCACTATTTTTTAATGACCCTATTTCATACAATGTATTATTATATATTGCTGCTTATCTTTTTGTTGGTTATGATATTATTTTTAAAGCATCTAAAAATATCATATATGGCAAATTTTTAGATGAGAACTTTTTAATGGCCATCGCATCTATTGGTGCTTTTTGTGTTCAACAGTATCCTGAAGGTGTAGCAGTACTTATTTTTTATAAAATCGGTGAATTCTTTCAGGAAAGAGCTGTTGATAATTCTCGTAGATCTATAAAATACATGATGGATCTTAAACCTGATTTTGCTAATTTAAAAATAGATAAAGATTATAAAAAAGTTCTTCCAGAAGAAGTTAATGTTGGTGATTATATTTTAGTAAAGCCTGGCGAAAAAGTTCCTCTTGATGGAAAAATACATGAAGGTAGTTCTTCTATTGATACAAAAGCTATAACAGGAGAATCAGTTCCTAGAACAGTTAAAGAAGGTGAAGAAGTTTACAGCGGTTCAATTAATATAAAAAGTCCAATCATAATTGAAGTTGAAAAAGAGTATAGCGAATCTACAGTTGCTAAAATTCTTGAGCTTGTAGAAAATGCAGGTTCAAAAAAATCTAAAACTGAAAATTTTATTACTAAATTTGCAAAAGTATATACGCCTATAATTGTTTTGATGGCTCTTTTTATTGCAGTTATTCCTCCTCTGCTTATGTCTGGTGCTACCTTTGAACAATGGATTTATCGTGCAATGATTTTTCTAGTCATATCATGTCCATGTGCTTTGGTGATATCTATTCCATTAGGTTTTTTCGGTGGAATTGGCGCTGCTTCTAAAAAAGGAATATTAATTAAAGGAAGTAATTATCTTGAAGCTCTTAACAGAGTAAAAACAGTAGTTTTTGATAAAACAGGAACTCTTACTAAAGGCGTTTTTAAAGTTGTAGAGATTAGTCCAGACAACGATATAAAGGAAACTAAATTATTGGAATATGCTGCATATGCTGAAGCCTTTTCTGATCATCCAATTGCGTTATCAATTAAGAGTACATTTGGCGAACACAATATTGAAAAAGATAAAATAAAAAATTACAGCGAAAAATCAGGTGCCGGAATTAATTGTACTGTTGATAATTATGAGATTCTCTGCGGTAATAGCAGATTGATGGAAGAGAACAATATAAATTATTCAAAAGCTAATAAACCTGGAACTGTTGTATATGTGGCTGTTAATAATAAATTCCAAGGATATTTATTGATTGCTGATGAAATAAAGGAAGATGCTAAAAATGCCATAGAGAGATTAAAAGCTCTTGGGGTACAGAAAACAGTTATGTTGTCAGGTGATAATAAAGAGATAGCCAATGTAGTTGCTGAAAAAATAAAAATTGATGAGGTACATGCTGAATTGTTACCTGACCAAAAAGTTAGCGAGTTGGAAAAAATTGAAAAGGCTAATTCCTCATTCGGCAAAATAATGTTTGTTGGTGATGGAATGAATGATGCTCCGGTTATAACCAGAGCCGATATTGGTGTTGCTATGGGGGGATTGGGTGTAGATGCAGCGATTGAATCAGCCGATGTTGTTATAATGAATGATGCTCCCGGTAAGATCCCTGATGCAATAGGAATTGCACGGAGAACAAGAAAAATAGTGGTTCAGAATATAACTCTTGCTTTATCAGTTAAGGTTGTCGTTTTAGTATTAGGTGTTATTGGTATGGCAACAATGTGGGAAGCCGTTTTTGCCGATGTAGGTGTGGCTTTATTAGCAATATTAAACTCTTCAAGAGTATAATTAATAATTAATAATTTTTAAAATCTTCTGATCAATGATTCGCAATAAAATCATAAGTTTGTTATTGTAAGTCTAAGAACCTTTAACATTCAACATTATAAACCTTAAAACGCCGTACGAAGTACGGTATGAACCTGGAGATTCAGATGGCTTTAAAAATAATGGTAATCAATTTTTTTGTGAGTTTACATATTCCTAAATTAGTATCGGAATATTTAGCGATATTAATTCTTATATGTGTGATACTTTTTGTCAGCTGGTTGATTAAAGTTTTTATAAAATATTATTTACTCTCTTTCTTTAAAAAAATTGCCAGTCGGACATCAACCAAATGGGATGATATTATTTTTGCAAACAGTCTGCCTGATAGAATAGCACTGATTATACCTGCCGTGATTGTTTATTTTATTGCAAATATAGTATTCATAAATGGAGCAGGCGGACTACTTAAATATATACAATTGGCATGCGTATTATATATTATACTTGTTTGTGTACTCATAGTTAATTCAGCATTGCGGGTTGTGGAAACTATTTATAATACGTATGAAATTTCAGCAGAAGCTCCCATAAAAAGTTTTTTACAGGTTGTTAAGATTTTCTTCTATTTTGCTGCTGTTATAATTATCATTTCACTTTTAATGAAGCAGTCACCATGGGCTTTGCTTAAGGCCTTGGGAGTTGTAGCCGGTGTTACAATGTTTGTTTTTAAAGATACGATATTGGGACTGGTTGCCTCTGTTCAGTTATCCGGACAGAAAATGGTTAAAAGGGGTGATTGGATAGAGATGCCCAAATTCGGAGCTAATGGAGATGTAGTTGATATAACACTTACAACTGTAAAGGTTCAGAATTTTGATAAAACAATTGTCAATGTTCCTACATATGCGCTTGTGAGCAATTCTTTTCAAAACTGGCGCGGCATGGTTGATTCCGGTGGAAGAAGAATTAAAAGATCAGTTAATCTGGATATGCATAGTTTTAAATTTTTAGATAAGAATGACTTGGATAAATTAAAGAAGTATGATTTGATAAAAGATTATATTATAGCTAAAGAATTGGAGCTTGAAGAACATAATAAAAAAAATAGGATAAATGAAGAATATGCAGTTAATTTTAGAAGGTTAACTAATGTCGGTACATTTAGATATTATATAAAACAGTATTTAACACGGAATTCAAATATTCATGATAATATGACTTTTATTGTTAGGCAGCTACAGTCTACAGAAAAAGGTTTACCTATTCAGATATATGTTTTTACAAATGATACTAACTGGGTTAAATATGAAGAAATACAGGCCGATATTTTCGATCATATATTAACAGTTATTCCTGACTTTGGACTATCAATCTATCAAGATCCATCAGGACGTGATATCAAGGATGGCTTATCTAAAGCACTTGCCACAAATCAATAGGTTATTTTGAACACAGCCAAAGCAGTATGCAGGAAGCTATGTGGTTTTATGATTTACCTGAATTTAGATAAAAAAAAGCTAATTACAGAATTTTTCCTGCAATTAGCTTTTAATAATAAATTTAAAGTTTATACACTAAAAATTTTATCCAGATCAAAACTAGATAAAACACCAAGTGCAAACAGTGTTTTTGTATGTGTAACGCCTTCTATATTGGACATTTCTTCAGTTAAAACAGCAGATAATTTTGAAGGGTCTTTCATTCTTAGCATAGCTACCAGATCATACTCTCCTGCTACAGTATAAACTTCAGTAACGCCGCTAATATTTTTTACCTGTTCTGTTGCTTCTTTAAGCATTGAACGTTTCACGTTGATTAAGATGATGGATGTAGTCATTCTGATTTCCTTTCTTGCTGTTAACGCTTCAATATAGATTTAATATACTATAGCCAGATATGAATGATATAACAGCAAATATTCCTAAATTTTTTCTCTCTTTATTTAAATGAATGAATCAGTTTTTAAGAATATTTACTTTATATATGCCGTTTAATCATTTAGAAGTTTGATGTTAGAGCTATATCAATGATTTTTTTAAGTACTTGAATGCACAATAGTGCATTATTATTTTTAACTTTTCATAGTGTGCACAACTGGCACATTTTTGAAGTATTTTAAGGCTAGATTTATATTTTATTTTGACTTTAGTTTGTTAAATTTATAACTATCATTTGATGGAGGGGATATATAAATCAAATAAATAATAATCTGTGGATTTTGACAATGTCTAAATCCATGCAAAAAAAAAATAGGGAGAATTAGGAATGAAAAAAGTTATTGTCGTTTTAATTGCAGGATTAATTTCAGCAGGAGCATATGCAGGTACAGCAAAAGTTGCTGCCATTCAACCATTACATGAAGGAGTATTAGTTTTGGATGCTCATGCCGGCCAGCATGTAAAAAAAGGACAGTTACTGTTTCATATAGATCCAACCTTAAATAAAATGCTTGCTTTACAGGCTAAAAGTACATTGAAAATAGCAAAAGAAACTTATGCTAGAGATAAAAAACTTTCAAGAACTCATATTGTATCTAATGAAGCTTTAGCAACAGCTAAAGATGCCTATATCCAGGCTTATGCCGGTTATAAAACAGCACTTTATAATCTTAAACGTAATTATAGCTATGCACCATTTAGTGGAACAGTTACAAAAATTGATTTTTATACTGGAAGTGCTGTAGGTGATGCTAGTACAGTTATGACTATTACAGAAAACATAAGGAAGCATAAATAAATAACTTAAAGGTTTTACTTCATCTCATAGCGGTTTCCTGTGTCATAAAACTAGTCACATATTCCTAATATGCAAAAAGTTTCATTCCTTGAACACCACTACGATATATTGTAAAAATCGTTTAATTTATTTATGTACACTTCCTAAGCGGCTAAGTTGTTATAATATATTAAATGGTTTTGATACCTTTTTTGTAAAACTTTGGAACTGGAATTTTTCCAGTTCCTTTTTTTGTGTAAAATTATACATTTTTTTAGTGAAATTTTTAATTAAATCAATAATAATATAGTTAGAGCTTTTATAAAAAGTACGACATTTTTGATGAATAAAATTTAACAGGGAAAAAAGTATGAAAAAATTTATTGTTGTTTTGATTGCCGGTTTGATCTCAATTAGCGCATTTGCAGCAGAATCAACTCCTGTTGTCGGTCAGGTTGATAACTCTTATGAAGGTATATTGCAGTTATACGTAAAATTAGGGCAGAAAGTTAAAAAAGGTCAGATACTTTTCGGAATGGATACTAATTTACTTAAGATACTTGTGATAAAAGCTAAAAATAAATTAAATTATACTAAAACAATCTATCTTAGAAATAAGAAGTTGTATGAAAAATCACACTCTGTTTCTAAAGAAGCTTTGGAAGAATTGAAATTTAAGTACATAAATGCACTTGCAGATTATAAAACAGCTAAGATTAATGTTCAGGACTGTTATTATTATGCACCGTTTGACGGAACTGTAACAAAAATTATTTATGGCAATGGCTCGGGTGTTGGAAGTGGAGACGAAGTAATAGATATTACAGCTTCAATTAGAACAAATTGAACCAAAATGTAAATTAAATTTTATATCCATTTTAATAAAATTAGCCCTGGTTTTTCAGGGCTTTATTTTTTAATCTTTACATAAACTTTTATAAAAGATCTGCATATGAAAATTTTAGTTACAGGCGCAAGTGGTTTATTGGGAACAGATATTGTTAAAACGTTTGAAGAAAAAGGTTATGAGATTATTAAAACAGCTTTTTCTCAACGCAAAGGATTTGTTGCAGCAGATATATCTACAGAAAGCGGAATAAGAACTTTGTCAAATCTGGATTGGGATATGATTATTCATACTTCTGCCGCTAAAGATCCTGATATATGTGAAAACAATAAAACAGAAGCTTATCAATTAAATGTATGGGCAGCAAAGAAACTTGCGGAAATTGCCTTAAAGAAAAATGGTAGAATGTTATTTATTTCAAGTGATTATGTGTTTTCCGGAGATAACGCTCCATACAAAGAAATAGATAAACCTAATCCTATTAATTACTACGGGGAAAATAAGGCTGAAGCTGAAGAAATTATTTTAAAGCTTCTTTGTAAAAATGTATGCATACTCAGACTGCCTATTTTATATGGTATAAGTGCTGGCTTAAGTGCTTCTGCACTATTAAACTCTTCAATTAAAATAATAAATTCCTCTGAAACTTCGTATTTAGATGACTACATTATCCGATATCCTACTTTTACTGAAGATGTTAGTAAAGCAATATGTTTTTTAGAAGAAGAAAATGCATACGGGATTTATCACTATTCTGGAGAAAATAAGACAACAAAATATAAATTAGCTATCATGATTGCTAAAATATTTGGGAAAAAACATGATCATTTAAAGAGAATAAGCGGGAGACCCAATACAGTTGCAGTGCGACCTTACGATAGTCATCTTGATATAAGTAAAATCACTAAATTGGGATTTAATAAACCTGTAGCGCTAGAAGATCACCTTAAAATCATTATTTCAAAAATTTGATGCCATAAGTAACTTGGGCATTCTTGCCCGAGGATTCAGGATGAATTCTTCAACTTTCAACTTTAGAACTTTTAACCTTAATAACTCGCACGAAGTGCGATAACTTAAAAGAAGGGGCAGGGTAATTCCACTCTGGGAATTTAAATATAAAGTCTTGCGACTTTGATGCATTGTTATCAGAGGATTAACCCTGCCAAAATTACTATAATTGTTATATTATCCTTAATCAAATATTTAAATGGATATTTAGGGATATAATAATTGTCAATTGAAGCTGATTTTTTCATGAATTATGCTATTTTTATTGAATATGTTTTTTAATAATAAATATACCTTTTTATATAATATGGAGTTATTTGCAATATGGGAATAAATTTTTTGACAAAAATATTTGGTTCTAAGTCTCAACGAGATGTAAAACGCTTAAAACCTTTAGTCGTTAAAATTAATGGCTTTGAAAATGGACTAGATGAACTGTCTGATGATCAGCTAAAGGCCAAAACAGATGAGTTTAAAGAGCGTATTACAAATGGTGAAACCGTTGATGAACTTATGTGCGAAGCATATGCTGTTGTTAAAAATGCCTGTAAAAGAATGTGCGGAGATACAATTACAGTATGTGGACATGACACTATTTGGAATATGGTTCCTTTTGATGTTCAGCTTATGGGGGCAATTGTTCTTAATGAAGGTAATATCGCAGAAATGGCAACAGGTGAAGGTAAAACTCTTGTTGCAACAATGCCGCTTTATTTAAATGCGCTTACAGGGAAAAATTGTCAGCTTGTTACTGTTAGTGATTACCATGCAAGACGTGACTCAGAATGGATGGGTGCTGTTTATGAATATCTTGGACTTACAGTTGGGTGTATTCAAAATGAAATGAATCCCGATGAAAAAAAAGAACAGTATAATAGAGATATTACTTATGGAACAAATAGTGAGTTTGGTTTTGACTACTTGAGAGATATGGGAATGGCTCTTGATAAAGAACATCTGGTTCAAAGAGATTACTATTATGTAATTGTGGACGAAGTTGACAGTATTTTGATTGATGAAGCTAGAACACCTCTTATTATTTCAGGACCTGCTGCTGTATCTTCTCATCAATTTGATACTTATCAGCCATTGGTTGCAGATCTGTATAGAAAACAGAACCTATTGTGTTCAAGGCTTATTGTTGAAGCAAAGGCAGTTCTTAATAAAAATGATGCAACAAATGAAGAAATAGATGAAGCATATATTAAGCTTGTTCAGGTTAAAATGGGAATGCCTAAACATCGTCAGCTAATGCATATGCTTGAAAATGGATCTGTTCTTAAAAAATTAGAAAAAGTAGAATCCAATGTAAAAAGTGACCAAAACCGTGGACTGCTCCAGGAAGTACAGTCAGAACTTTATTTTGCTATAGAAGAAAAAAATCATGAAGCTGATCTTACCGATAAAGGTAGGAATATAATGAGTCCTGATGATCCTGAAGCTTTTGTTTTAACTGATATGCTTGGCACACTTCATACTATAGATAGTGACACCAGTTTGAAAGAATCTGATAAAATTAAGAGAAAACAGGAATTCCAGGATAAGTATAGTAATGATATTGAAAGAATTCATAATATTTCACAACTGATAAAGGCTTACTGTCTTTTTGAAAAAGATGTAAGTTATGTTGTTCAGGATAATAAAGTGGTAATTGTTGATGAACATACCGGTAGATTGATGGCAGGACGTCGTTTTAATGAAGGACTGCATCAGGCTCTGGAAGCAAAAGAGAATGTAACTATTGAAGGTGAAACACAGACTTTTGCAACTGTAACAATTCAGAATTATTTTAGGTTATACGACAAATTAGCAGGAATGACAGGTACAGCTGAAAGTGAAGCTACTGAACTGCATCAGATTTATAAAATAGATGTTGTTGTTATTCCAACGAATAAACCATGTGTTCGCGAAAATGCCAATGATGCTATTTACAGAACCAAACGGGAAAAATATAAAGCTGTTATTAATGAGGTTGAAGATCGTTATAAAAAAGGTCAGCCTGTTCTCCTTGGTACAGCTACTGTTGATGTTTCTGAGATTATTAGCAGAATGTTGAAACGTAAAAAAATTCCTCATACTGTACTTAATGCTAAAAATCAAGAATATGAAGCTGATATTGTTGCAAGAGCAGGTGCAAAGCACGCAGTAACAGTAGCTACAAATATGGCAGGTCGTGGTACTGATATTAAACTTGGAGATGGTGTTGCAGAAATCGGTGGTCTATGCGTAATTGCCAGTGAAAGACATGATTCACGAAGAATTGATAGACAGTTGCTTGGACGTTGTTCCAGGCAGGGAGATCCTGGTTATTCTAAATTTTATATCTCATTAGAAGATAATTTAATGAGATTATTCGGATCAGATAAAATTGCTACAATTATGAGTAAACTTGGACTTGATGAGGGAGAAGAACTCCAGCATTCACTTCTAAATAGATCTATTGAAACAGCTCAGAAAAGAGTTGAGCAGCAGCACTTTGCAATTCGTAAAAGAACTCTTGAATTTGACGATGTTATGAATAAACAGCGTGAAATTTTATATGGCTTCAGAAAAGAAGTTTTAGTTACTGAAACACCGAAAGAAATACTTTATGACATTGTCGATGAGGAAATAAGAGCTCATTTGGATACTGCATCTGCAAAAAATAATAATAATGAAAGCGGATATGATAAAGAAGGTTTGATTAATTGGCTCAATATGACTTTTCCTTTGGGATTTGTTGAGAGCGATCTTCTATATAAAGAGGGAAGTAAAAAAGAAGTATTAGAATTTGAAAAATTAGCAGAAAAACTATTTCATAAAGTTGAAGCTGCTTACGAAGCTAAAGAGTCTGTTGAAGAGGAAGAGTCTATTAGAAGACTTGAACGACATATTATTTTGGATGCTGTTGACAGATTATGGCAGGAACATTTATATGCTATGGACGGTTTAAGAACAGGTATTAATCTGAGATCCTATGCGCAGAAAGATCCGTTAGTAGAATATAAACATGAAGCTTTTACAATGTTTACATATATGATGTCGGATTTGAATCAGGAAATCTTAAATAATATGTTCCGTTCTGCAACAAGTATTGAAGCTTTTGAACAGCTTTTCGCTAATCTGCCTCAGGAACTCATTCATAATGAAATCGAGCAGTTTGGAATGGGGACAGGAAACGCTTCTCCGCAACTGCCGCCTGAAACAATGCCTAATATGGAAGGTTTTCCTCCTGTAGAACAGCAGGAACCTTTAGAACCGTTAGTTCCTAATTATAGAAGAGATGCAAAAAAAGTAGGCAGAAATGATCCATGTCCTTGCGGCAGCGGTAAAAAATACAAAAAATGCTGCGGATAATAAATACAATTACGAATTAGGAATGATCAATTACGATAAAACCTAAAATAATCGATTATGAATTATTTTAGGTTTTTAAATGGAGGGCGAAGCTCATAGCTATCAAGCTAAGGTCTGATTGTCTGTTTTTTATTGATATTCATAGCCTCTAATATCATTTCAATATATGGTTTATTTTTTTGTTTATTTTTTCTACAAAGTCTT
>Ga0233431_1002053_pt1 | contig 30252 bp, 8 predicted proteins | sample SI_118_April2016_FD_179867 | JGI IMG/M metagenome (GOLD analysis project Ga0233431, IMG submission 179867) | Seawater microbial communities from Saanich Inlet, British Columbia, Canada - SI_118_April2016_200_MG | ecosystem: Environmental > Aquatic > Marine > Inlet | place: Canada: British...
GCAGCACACTATAGATAAGCAGTGGTCTCATGGGTTAATTTCTACTTCGGGTTCGGGTTCGGGCTCAGGTTCGGGTTCGGGTTCGGGTTCGGGTTCGGGTTCGGGTTCGGGTTCGGGTTCGGGTTCAACGATAATATGGAGAGGGTGGCTCCCCTGCGCTCCAGCCTCATCCGTTGCGGTCAGGATCAAGGAAAATTCCCCACTATTACTCTTGCCAATATCGCTGGCCAGACTGAGTATGTTGGCTGTCTCATCAAATTCCATCCCCTCAGGTAAGGATCGCGCCCCGAAAAAACCCTGCTGCTGCAGGCTATAACTCAGGCTATCCCCTTCCGGATCGATAAACAGATGGTCCGGAATGGTCACGCGGTAGTCGTTGGCGCTATGGAGGGTATAGCGCGGAGTGGCGGTGTCTGCCGGTTGCGGCGCATCATTTTTACCCAACACTGTAATTTCAATCCGTCCCATTGCACTGGCTTCATGCTCATCTACCACCATTACCGGAATAAACAGGGCGCGAAACTCTTCCGGCTTTAATTTACGATAGGCTGCCTGTCGTGGCTCAAGGCTCCATTTACCGTCCTCAGCCAATGAAAAGCCAGCGGGCATAGCACGACCGATAGTCTGGTACTGTAGTTGTGAGCGGTCATCCGGGTCTCTCCCCTCCAGGGTGCCGTAGACCGGTTCTGACAGGGCTGAGATCTCTATTTTGGTCTCACTCGGCAGGATAGGTGCACTGTTTTGTCCGCTCAGTTGAATCTCCAGAGAGGCCTCACTCTGACCACCATAGGGGTCCTGTAACAGAATCGCAATCACAATCCGTCTCTTCTCTCCCTGGGGCAGATGGACATAGGCTGGATGGGTTGGGTCAAAGCGCCAATGGCCATCGGATACTATGGTAAACCCGGCGGGTGGATCATCACGCAAGCTGAAGATGAGATCATCCCCATCGGCATCCATGGCTGAGAGTACCCCTTCCACTACACCACCACCCTCCACGGCCTGATGCAGCTCACCACTACCGGGGACGGGGGCATCATTGACCTCCTGTAGCTCAATAGCGAAGTGATCTTTTGCCTTGGCACCCGATCCATTCTCTGCTTTAAGCGTCACCTCTACTCGCCCTGAAGGCTGGCTGGCTGGGGGGTTGCCTGAGAATGTCTGCTTTTCCGGGTCAAACTGCAGCCAATGAGGCAGGTTCTCTCCACTGGATGTCTGTGCCGTATAGCGAATTTCCCCTCCCAGACTGAAGGTATCCCGGTCTGCAACGAAATGGTGTTCTCCCGGTCCGGTCCAAGGCTGGATCTGCTCACTGAGTGGGGTGACCACCAGACCAACATTACCCGATTTCCACGACTCATGCTGCTGACGGATGGCTGCCGCAATGGTCTCTATCTGGTCATTTTCCAATTGGGCAGGGAGTGGGTCAAGACCGGCTGTAACAAAGATCCGACCATAACTATTCTGCAGGTCAGCAAATGCGACATCCCGACGCAGCTCTGCCAACACTTCACTCAGCTCTTCACGAATCAGTTCAAGCTCACCACTACGCTCTGCATCGCTGATTTGCAACATCTGCTGCCGGATCCGCTGCACCACACTAAGATATTCTGTAGCGGTGGTAAAGTTCTGTTTGGCCTGCTCATAGCCGATGCGGGAAATATGGACTTGCCCAAGCACCGCTGCAGTCACTGCCATTCGACGCTCTGCGGCGAGCAACTGCTGATTTTTATTTTTTGATTGCAGTGATGGGATCTTGAAGAGGTTAAACAGGTTATAACTCAGGATCGCACCATAGTCGCTCCAGTTGTTGTAAAGCAGGTATGGACTGTCATTATGGTTGAGTCCCATACTGAGCTTGACTCCGGGTAACATCTCCAACAGTGCCGCTTTCCCTTCTGCCTGACTGATCCTTCCCTGATATCGATTCTCCATCAATTCAGGACGACGTGCCAATGCGGTGCGCTCCAGTGTCTCCATATCTACCCTGACATCCGCCACTTGATAGGCCTGTGCATCCATATCCACTAACTGGTAATTCGTATTGGGGTGCATCCCCATCAAGGTAGCCAGAGTGGTCTTGGCATCCTGCAGGTCTTGCTGCAACCCTTCCAGTGAACGGCGGACGTTGAGCAGTTCACGCTGATAATTGAGGGCATCCAGTGGATCGATCAGACGCTCGGATTCAATCATACGGGAGCGTTTTAGCGCCTTTCCCACCCGAGTTTGTAGTGGATAGACCTTGTCCAGCAGTCGTTGTGAGGAGACCGCCCGCCAGTAGGCACTGCGTACATCCTGGATCAGATTATTGAGGGCCTTGCGCTCACGCTCACGGGCAATCAACAGCTGGTCCCCCTGCTGTTCAGCACGCACATAGGAGAGCCCGAAATCGAGCACATTCCAGGTTATCGACAGGCTCTGATTTTCGCTGCTCTTGTCGGACCCAACCGAATAGGTGGGGTTAGCATCAAGTGGGTCCGGGCTGCCATCACTGAAGGTGGTACTGGCACTGGCCGAATAGCGGCTGCGGTGGTTATAACCAGCCGTCGCAGCAAGGCTGGGCAACATATCGAAGTGGGAGAGCTCCAGTTGATTCTTGCTAATCACTGATTCCATCAACTGGACCCGACGAGAGCGATTGTATTTGATCGCCCGCGCAATGGCCTCATCGAGTGAGACCGCTGATTGGATCTTCCCCTGCTCTGTGGCCAGTGTTTCACGATCACTAACCCCCTGCTGGATCGCCTCCCGAATGGAGATCTGCTCTGGAGAGAGACTACATCCCACAAGAAAAAAAGCAATAAACGACCCTAATATTCCGACTCTTACAGACACTATATATTCCTTTACTTTAACTTTATAGTACACTCTAATCATGCTGCATCCTTGAGCATTGATATTAAGGCATCATCCATCTGTCCACTCCACTCGGCACCCGCCTGCTGAAGCTGCTGCTCAAAACTGGGCCTATGCTCCATTTCAATGGCTGCTACCTGATTGACATCTTTCCCGGAAAAGTCCAGTTTGATCTCCATCATCCGGCTGGCACCATCCCGGTCCTGGGCAACCAGACGCAGATCCAGTTGCTCGACCCCGGCAGGTGGATTGGCATAGATAAATCCACTCTCTGCATCTACACGTACCCATATCGGCAGAGGCTCACCATCCGGATTGGTGGCGCTGTACTGCAGTACTCTCTCCTGATTGAAATCGACAATTTCGATCTCATAATGGAAATCTACCTTACGCACTTCGACCAGCATCAGACCGGCACTCACTTCTCCCTCTTTGCGCTCCAGCTGAACCAGTTTGACCTGCCCATCACTGTTGACCGATACATCTACACGGTCAACCCGCTTTAACTCAATCTCTCTCGCCTCACGCGCATCCGATCCCACCTTTACATGGTCTGACACGATTTCACTATCGCGGCGGGTCTGATCCTCAGCCACTTCACTTCCGGTGGCAATAACTTCCGATGGCTCTTCATCTGAAGGTGTGTCCTGAGGTAATTCATTGGTATCAATATCACCATCATTCAGACCTTCCACCGGAGGAAGCCCATTTGGAACATCTCCCTTGGGTATACCATTTGGAATACCACCCTCACCGCCCGGTGCTGGAGGATTACCTCTCACAGGGGTTTCGGGTCGACCGGGTAACTCTCCTGCACCGCTTGGAATACCTCCGGGTCCTACGGGTAACTCTCCTGTACCACCTGGAATGCCTCCGGGTCCTACGGGTAACTCTCCTGTACCGCTTGGAATACCTCTGGTTCCTCCGGGTAACTCTCCTGCACCACCTGGAATATCTCCGGGTCCTCCGGGGCCGCTGGGTATACCACCGGTTCCACTAGGTACAGGGATCGGATTCTGATGTCCGGGTATGGTCTCACCCGTTGGATCAAACCCTCCACTCCCCGGCCTCTTGGGTCCTAAACCGGGTATGGATGGGTTTTCTCCTCCACCCGGGTTCCCCTCTGTCCCCGTGGACCCACCTGGCTCTGGAGGAGGGCTCTCTGTCATCACCGGGGCCACCACCAGAATATTCCAGTCTGCTGTCGCCGTACCACCATCGCCATCATAGGCATGGATGACCACATCGTATAATCCTGCACGGGTCGCAGCACCACTGATCACACCCGTCGAGCTATCTATGGTCAGTCCCCGTGGCAGGTTGTTGGCGTAGTAGTAGAAGACTGTGTTGTTATCGATGTCACTGAAGAGGTGAGCGGTCTCTTTACTTAGGCCTTCACCCTGTAATTTCTGGTCATCGGTTAGTGTTCCACTGGCCGTTGGGATGTCATTATCTCCCCGGATGGTGACATTGATGGTGTGGTTCTCTCCCGCCGATGTGGTGACGGTAAAGGCTTCGCTCACTCTCTCACTGCCACTGCCTCCCAGTGTCTGCGGTGCCAGTTGTGCAGTCGCTGCGGTTGTTGTCAGCGGTACGGTCGCTCCGGCCAGTGACTGTACTGTCGGTTTACTATCATCGAGCTGGTAACTCCAGTTGCCACTGCTATCGATAGAGAAGGTGCCATAGCTACCTGCTATACCACTCTGTGCGACCACGGTACCATCTGCACTGTCACGATCAGAGACTGTTAGCGTGCCGCTGGCACTCGCCACCTGATCTTCCGTTACCGCTCCACTGTCATCCCCGCCAAACTGGGTCGGGTCATTTTCAGCTGTGACTTCGATGGTCAATAACTGAGTGGAGACATCAATACCATCGCTGACCTGTATGTTGAAGTGCTCGGTGTTGTTGCTCTTGATCCCCTCCAGGGCGGTGTCATTGGGGGTGTAGCTGAAGGTGGAGCCGGTCACACTGAGGGTACCAAAGGTACCATCCAGGGTCGTGACCACACTGCTATCTGTTGGGTTCTGGATCCCCCAGCTCAGGGTGGCGCCGGTATCGGCATCGGTTGCGGTCGCCGCCAGGGTCTGCGTTACAAAGGTGTCATCCGCTGCCGTGTCGGTATAGGTGAAGGTGGTGGCACTGTGTGTGATCACCGGTGCATCCTGAGCGGCGGTAATCGGTACGGTCACTGTGGAGGCGGTGCTGTTGAGTGAGTCGATGATACGGTCGACCAGTACATAGGTCACTGTTGCATCGGTATCACGGTCACTGTCGGGGGTGAAGCGCAGCCCGATTGTGCCGCCCGTCAAGGTCAGCTTGGTCCCATTGGCCCCCAGGGTGATTACACTACTGTCACTTTGGGTCAAGGTGCCTCCGGTTACACTGATGATACGCAGCTGCTGTGGTGTCTGATCTACCCCACCCGCATCATCATCGGGGTCATCCAGGGTGGTGGGGGTCAGGCTGAGGTTGACTGCCGTGGCGGTACTATCCTCGGCAATGGCCGTTACCGTCAGGTCACCACCGGCGAGGGGGGGCTGTCCGACTACGACTGTCAGTGGAATGGCTCCGGTGGCATTGGCTGTGCGGCTGTCCCCATCGGTCAATTCCCCACTCAAGGTGGCACTGGTGGCTCCGATGTCGGCCGTAAAGGTGAGTGCATTGAGGCTGGCGTTGATGGCGGATGCCGTACCCGTAAGGATGAGGTCTCCTGCCACGCTATTCAGAATGCCATTTGTGGGGGTCAGGGTGAGGGTCAGTGCGCTGCTGTCACTGTCTGCCACCGAGATGCCAGAGAGGCTGACCGGTACCCCTTCGGCTACAGCGGCACTGGCAGGCAGGGTCAATTCCGGGCGGGCCACCAGATCCAGACTCCAGCTACTGGTGGCATTGCTGGTAATGCTGTCACTATCATCGACCGATACGGCGATTGTTCCGGTTGCCGACCCCGCTACTGCGGTATATCGCAGGGTATCCAGGCTGCTGTTGATGTCTGCCGGGGTACCGATCAGGGTGACCACACCACTTCCGCTGTCGGTCGTGGCGGCAACTGCCCCTGCTGCTGTCAGCGATAGGCTACCACTGGCGGGGGTCAGGGTCATGGTGAGGCTGTTGTCATCAATGTCATTGACGGTAATCCCGTCTACCCCCAGTGGTACGCCGACGGTGGCCAGTGGGGTGGTGCCGGGCACGGTCAGGGTGGGTGCATCATGGACTTCAATTGCCTGAGTACCACTCAGATTACCGAGCAGGATATTGCCGAGATCCACACTGAATTGGATGGAGGCGTTGCTCCCCACGCCACTATCTCCATTAAAGGTGAGCGTTGCGAGTACCTGGTTGACTCCATCGGCGGTGCCGGTGATGGTGTATCGATCTTCACCACTATGGGCCACGGCTCCCAGGCTGTTCCCGGTCAGTGAGATCGATCCTCCACTCACTACCAGCTGTGCGGTCACCACGCCACTGCCACCTCCGACCACGGAGATTCCGGAGACTGCGGTGGCGACACCTGAGACCAGGTGCTGAGTCGCCGCCAGTGAGAGATCGGGGTCCGCAAGGATATTGAGGCTCAGTGTCTCGCTGTCGTTCCCGGTGCGGCTGTCATTGTCATTGGCGACCATCTGTATGGTACCGGTCGAGGCGACGGTGGCACTCGGGGCGGTAAATTCAAGGTTGGTCAGGGTGTTATTGACTGTAGCGGTGGATCCTGAAATGGTCAGCACACTACCCGATACGGTGGTCACCGTGGCACCGGCTGCGGCATCGGCTGCGATGCTCCCCCCGGTTGCTGTCAGGGTGATGGTATGGGTGTCGGTATCGGCATCGGTCAGTGAAATCCCACTCACCTCCAGGGTACTGCCCGCCACCAGTGAGGGGGTTGCGGGAAGGGCCAGATCGGGGGTGTGGATGATATTGAAGTCATAGTTACCGGTTGCTGCCGGGGTAATCACCGATAGGTCGGTGGTCACCATGTTGATGCGGGCCGACAGGTCGGTCGCCCCTCCGGTGAAGGTGAGGGTATTGAGGACACTGTTGACTTCGGCGACCAGTCCATAGAGTCGAATCACTCCGCTACTGGGCTCACTGATGACGACAGAGCCGAGGCTATCGACCGCGATGGTGCCTCCATAGGGGGTCAGTGTGGCCTGCAGGTTTGCGGAGTCGAGGTCGGAGACTGTGAATCCGGGGACCGAGGTGGCATTACCGGCGATCACGGTCAGGTCCGCCGTGGCCACGGTCTGCTCTGGTGCCGCTACGATGTCCATTAGCAGCAGATCACTGTCATCCGGGGTCAGTACGCTGCCATCGGTCGATTCAAATTGGATGGAGGCGGAGGTCTCTCCTCTGGTGGCGGTGAAATCAAGCGAGCCGAGGGTGGCGTTGATATCTCCGACAGTGCCGATCAGCTGCTTCTTGCCCGCCGCCAGGTCATTGATGGTGAGACTGCCTGAGGCCGTCAATCCGATGGTCCCCTTATCCGGGGTCAGGGTCAGGGTGATGTTTTCCCCACGGTGGGCATCATCAATGTCACGAATGGCGATTCCGAGGATTTCAGTGGCATGACCACCGACGACCGAGGGGCGACTCGGCAGCAGATGCTCCGGGGCCGACTCCAGGTTGATATTGAGGGTGGAGGCCGTTTCAAAGGTGGTGGCATCACTGTCATCCGGGGTGATGGTGATGGTGGCACTCACCTCTCCAGTCGTCCCCTCAAAGATCAGGTTACCCAGGGTGGTGTTGAGTTGATCCAGGGTCCCGCTCACCGTGAGGCTGGTGTTACTGCCGCTGATGGTGGCGGGGCCTGCCAATGACAGGGTTCCATTGGTGGAGACCAGGGTCAGGCTGAGGGTGTTACTGTCTCCATCATCGACACTGATGCCGCTGATGGTGGTGGGGACTCCGACCCGTATGCTCGGTGTCGTGGGTAGCGTTACTGTTGGGGTACGCGGGTCATCGTTGAGGATCTCTCCACTGGCCTGTTCGGTGGTCAGGTTGGCGAGGACCGAGGCATTGCTCAGGGTCACGCTAAAGGATTCGTCACTCTCACGATCCAGATCAGCCAGTACATCCAGTGTCAGGCTCTTACTGGTCTCCCCGGAGACAAAACTGAGTGTACCGGTGAGGCTGCCAGAGGCAAAGTCACTGCTATTCACTTCACCACTGATGGTGTAATCCACGCTAAAGGCGGTATTGGTGTCTCCTGAGCGGGTCACGGTAAAACCGTACCCATTGGTACCGGTACCACCGGCACTGTCTCCCTCAAACTGGCTGGCCACCGATTCACTGATCTCCAGATAGACCGGAAAGATGGTACCGACTGAGGCACTATTGACCGCACTATCCAGGTTGGCTCCGGTGTAGCTGCTCTGCGCACTGCTCAGGTCGTTGCTATTGGTGCCACTCTCCAGGGCATCCGCAGCATCTCCCTGGGCTACCACCTGACTCTGGGCGATGGCCGTAAGTCCGGCGGCATCGGCACTCGCAGCAGCCACTTTGTCATTACTGGCTCCGATCACACTGGCGGCCAGGCTGGCAACACTGCTCACCCGTGCGGTATCAATTCCGCTCAGATTGCCTGCTGCGCTGTTCAGTACAGTTTGGATGACTGTGGTATCTGAAAGATCAATGGCCTGACTGGGGCGTGCATTGATGTAACTGGCCAGTGCAGAGGCGATGGCCCGTCCAGCATCACCGCTGTTGAGGGTGCCACTGGTGACGGCTCCGGCCAGTACCGAGCTGCCCTGTACCAGTAGGTTGGCGATCTTGGCCGCCTCTTTTTGGGCCGTGACCGCAATAGTGATCTCTCCTGCCGTCGCGTTGGGGCGGCTTGCCTCAATAATCGGGTCGTAGGTATAAAGGTCGATACTGGCATCCAGCCCAAGGGCTGTACGTAGTGGTGCCTGGGTGGACTGGAAGCTGGCATCACTGGCACTGTAGCCGGCCATCTCGACCAGTAGGGTCGTTAGCGGGTTGATCACCTCGGCACGCGGAGGTGCCTCAAAGACTCCCTCAAAGGCGAGGTTGGTGGAGATATCGGTACCTCCGCTCAGTACCAGCGGCCCCTCTCCTCCCAATATGGTGAAGTTTCCGGAGTTGTCGGTGGTGTCACTCGCCTCACCTGCGTCCAGGGTCTGGTCCCGATCCGCATCCGCAAAGACGGTGCCTCCGGTGATATAGCCGTCGACCACGACACCATCGAAGGCGTTGATCCTGAGGTTGTTCAAGTTTGGCAGGTCACTCGCGGTGAGGGTCAGGTCGGCACTGTTTCCTGAAAGGTCGCTGATGCTCCCGGAAAGGGAGTTGGCCACTACGGCGATTCCATCAGGGTCCACATCCTCGCTCTGGATGGTATAGGCAAAGCGTAGAGTGTTTGTTCCACTCCCCTCTTTCAGGGTTGCCTGACGGGTCTGATCGGTGATGCTGCTTCCACCCCCGGCCAGGGTGCCGATGGTGAGGTCGAGAGTTAGTGTACCGCTGGTGACCACGATCCGATCAAACTGCATTTCGACTATCAGCTCATCCCCACTCCAGTAGAGGCGACTCTCTCCGGTCACCACCGGACCGCTGACGCTGCTGATCTGCGGGGCGGTATCGTCGTTCTGGATTACGCCGTCGGCGGTCGCCTGCAGACTGCGCTGTATCACTCCGGCCGCAATGGTATCGGCATCAATGGCTGAGGAGGTGAGGCGTACGGTAAAATCTTCATCACTCTCTACTACCCCATCCGCCAGCACTGAGACGGTCACCTGTTTGCTGACCTCATCCGCTGCGAATGTGACGGTGCCATTGGCCAGGGTGCTGTTGAGGAAGTCACTGTTGGTGGCATCACCCGCCGCTTCACTGAAGTCGACCTGCCAGTTCACATCGGTGGCTCCATTCAGATAGCCACTACGGTGGACGGTAAAGGTGTAGTCTGTGGTACCACTACTGTCACCCGATGATCCCCCCTCGGCATGCACACTATCCAGCGATACGATATCGAGATACTGGACTGCCTGGATCTGGATACTGATCGCCTGTGTAGCACTGCTGGAGCCATCAGAGACTTCGTAGATCAGCTGACCGGCATCCCCGTTAAAACCCTGAGTGGGTTTAAAACGCAGTGCCAGCAGTTCATCTGTCGTCAGCGTGTCATTGGCTGTCACGATGGTTGTTCCATTGTAGGTGGTGCCACCCGTGGGCAGGTGGGTGATGGTTACACCCAGTGTGCTGCTGTCACTATCGAGATCAGTCGGTGCAACAATACCCAGCCCGGTACGGTTGGCATCACTCTCCTTGCGAGCACTGTACTGGTCCACAATCACCGTTTTGTTGGCCTCCAAAACCGGGGCATCATTCTTGCCCACTACCGTAAAGGTGACCGTACCACTGTCACTGAGCCCTTCACTGTCTGCCAGGGTGTAGGTGGCCGTCTCTGTGGCATTCTCACCATCGGCAAGATGGTTGTAGGCACTACTGGCATCAAGGCTCAGTGACCCATCCTGGTTGATGGTTAGGGTGCCACCACCACTGAGAGTGACCGTTTGTCCGACCGAGATGCTCTGTCCATTGACGCTGGAGACCACCTGGCTGTCTCCGGCATCCGGGTCCTGGTCATTGGAGAGGAGCCCATTGCCGGCACTGATATTCAATTGATTGGCCTCATCGACACTGTAGATGTCATCAATGGCGACCGGGGCATCATTGATGTTGATCAGCTCCATCACAAAGTCGAGCTCTCCCGTCGCTGCAGATGGGTCCGTTGCCGTTACACGCAGGATCAGTGCGTCGGTGGTGACATCATCATTGCCCGGTGTACCACTCAATACCCCACTGGCAGCATCAAAGCTGAGCCAGCTTGGCAGCGGATCACCACTGGCCAGTGTTATCTGATGGGTCAGTGCGGCGGCATCACCGGTATCGATATCGCCAAACAGTCCATTCGGCAGGGTGTAGCTGTAGGGTGTTCCCTGTGCCGCACTCTGTTTAGGGATGGTGCTGGTACTATAGGGGGCATCGTTGGCATTGGCTACGGTGACGTTAAAGGTAATGTTGCTACTGCCTCCGCTTGCATCGGTGACGGTGACGGTAAACGGTATCGGGGTCATCGACTCGTAATTTGATGCCGGGGTCAGGGTGATCTGTCGCCCGACCATGGTGGCGGTCACGGTCTCATTGCTGCCACCACTGATGGCATAGGTGAGTGACTCATTCTCCAGATCATCGACCGCAAGGGTCAGGCTGGAGCTTGTATCTTCGGTCATCGCCTGATCAGAGACGGCGGTAATCAGCGGCAGGTCGTTGGTGCCGGTAATGGTCACTGTAACGGTAGCCGTGGCGCTGCTGGCTGCGGCATCATTTTCTGTGGCGGTGACGGTATAGGTCAGTACCAGGGTCTCCCCCACTTTCAGATAGTTGAAGGGCTCAGTGCCGGAGTCGAAGCTCCAGTTGAGGGTACCACTCTGATCTGCATTGCCGACGGTCGCCGTTGGGGTGATGGTGAACATGGTGAGTAGGTCACTGTCTACCGGGGCACTGCCCAGTGTCCGGTCTCCGGTCCCTCCTACGCTCTGGGTAAAGGTGGAGACGACGAGGTTGTTGACATCCAGGTCCCCCACCGTCAGGGTCCCGCTGTCACTCAGACCACTATCACTCTCGCTCAGTCCCGATAGATCCGGGCCATTGGTGATGGTGGGTCCATCATTGCTGCCGGTGAGGGTCAGGGTGACCGTCTCACTGTCACTTAATGCTGTACCGTCATCATCGGCGGTGGTCACGCTGTAGGTGAGGATCAGGGTCTCGCCGGTGGCGAGGTAGTCAAAGGTCTCAGCGCCGGAATCAAAGCTCCAGTTGAGGGTGCCGTTATTACTGCTGCCACTGACCGGGGTGGCGGTGACTGTGAGCATGGAGAGCAGGGTACTGTCAGCGAGAGCCGCACTGTCGGTGCGATCACTGGTGCCACTCACCACCAGGGTGCGGGTAGCGGAGATCACATCACTGGTATCGACATCGCTGATGGTGAAGCTGCCGCTATCACTCAGGGCGCTGTTGCTCTCGGTTATTCCATTGCTGTAGGCGCCTCCGGTAATTACCGGATCATCATTGCTACCGGTAACCGTGAGGGTGAGGGTCTCACTATCAGTGAGTGGTGTGCCATCATCATCGGTGGCGGTCACGCTGTAGGTGAGGATCAGGGTCTCGCCGGTGGCCAGGTAGTCAAAGAGTTCACTACCGGAGTCAAAGCTCCAGTTGAGGGTTTTGCTGGTCTCGGTTCCGTTAAGAGTGGCAGTCGGGGTGATGGTGAGCATCGCCAGCAGCTCGGCATCACTCGGGGCGGCGCTGTCACTGCGGTTGCTGGTGCCACTGACTACCAGACCACTGATGGTGCTGGTAATCACATCGGTTGTATCGACATCCCCTACAGTGAGCGTCCCTGAGGTGGTTAAGGCACTATCGGTTTCAGTCAGGCTGGCCGTATCCGGGCCATTGGTGATGACCGGGGCATCATTGCTGCCGGTGATCGTCACTGTCAGTAGTGCGATATCTGTTGCACTCTGGCTGTCTGCTACGGTGTAGTTGAAGGTGTCGGTGATGGTCTCGCCGTTGGCCAGTGCCTCGACGCTGGCATTATTCTCATCGATGCTATAGCTGTAGCTACCATCACTGTTGATTGTCAGGCTACCGTAGTTTCCCGCAAGGGCGTTGCCGAGGGTACCGGCAGTGCCGGACCCTTCTGTAGATCCGCTGCGGATTGCGGCTACGGCCTTGGTATCTCCGGTGTCATTGTCACTGTCATTGGTTAGGACATTACCACTGGCACTGCTACCGGTGGTGCCATTGGTTACTCCACCGGCCTCTGTAGCCGATCCACTGTCATCACTGGCTACGGGATCATCATTGGCACTGCTGATGGTGAGGACAAAGGTGTCATCCTCTGTCCCTCCATTTCCATCATCGACCGAGACTTTGAGGCTGACGCTGGTGACCCCATTGGGTGGGTTGCCTGTGAAGGTGCGGGTGGTGGTGTTAAAACTGAGCCAGCTCGGCAGGGCCGATCCATCACCCAGGATGGCACTCCAGCTGTGGGTATCTTCCAGATCAACATCACTAAAGGTGTTGCTCGGGACCTGATAGCTCCAGCTTCCCGACCCACTGTGACTCTGGTCGGGGATCGCATTGGCCACTACCGGGGCATCGTTGATGTTGGTGATGGTAATGGCATATTGGGTCGCGGAGATGCTCCCCCCGGCCCCATCGGAGACGGTAAAGGTGAAGCTGTCGGCCCCATATTGATCTGCGCTCGGGGTGTAGTTGATCAATCCGGCGGCCAGTTGCGCCTGGGTGAAGCTGCTATGGCTTAAGCTCCCCTTGGTGGGGCTGGTGGTGACGGTGTAGGTGAGCTGGGCATCGCTGTTGTCCACATCGGTGACGTTGAGCATGGAGGTGGTGAGGGTGGTCGCCGCTGAATCTTCGTTGATGGTCATCCCGGTATTGGTTGCCAGCACCGGGGCATCATTGACCGGGGTGATGGTCAGGTTAACGGTGGCATTGCCACTATCCTGCGTTCCATCATTGATTTTGTAGCTGAAGCTGTCACTGGTGGTCTCGGAGCCGTCATGGATATAGCTAAAGGAGCCATCACTATTCAGTGTCAGGGTGCCGTTGCTAACCCCGCTGATCAGGGTGGTGGTGAGGGTGTCACTGTTTTTGTCTGTGTCGTTGGCCACTACGCCGGTAGAGGCGTTGGTGGTCAGGGTGGCCCCTTCATTCAGGGTGTAGGCATCATTGACCGAGATCGGGGCAAATTTGATCTGGTCGGCATAATCAACTGATGCCGCAGCGTTAGATGAGATGGTCACCGCGACACTGTTGTTGGTGGTGCTGATGACGTTGGCGGGATCCGTTTCGACCAGGGTGTAGTCACCAATCGCTATATTGTCAAAGAGGTAGAAGCCGTCATTGTCGGTGGTTGCGGTGTCTCCATTGCTCAGGGTCAGGGTGACGTTGCTGAGTCCATTCTCCCCCACATCCTGTGTCGCATCTCCATCGCGGTCATCAAATACGGTACCGGAGAGGGAGCCACTGGGACGATCCCCGAAGTTGACGTTGGCGCTGTCTCCACCCGCGAGGGTGACGCTGTAGCTGTTGGTGGTGCTGACAAATCCTGTAGGATCGCTCTCGCTCACGGTGTAGGTGCCTGCAGCTACACTGCTGAATTCGAAGCTGCCATCACTGTCGGTATGGATATAGGTGGCGTTGTTGCTGCTGTCGGTGAGGGTGATTTCAACCCCGGAGAGTCCGTTCTCGGAGGCCCCCTGCTCTCCGTCTCCATCATAGTCATTGTAGACGGTACCAAGAATCAGACCCGGTGGGACCATGGCAAAGTTGGAGACCGATGAGCCATCGGATGCCAGGGTGCCACTACGCTGGGTGCCGGCTATGGAGATATAACCGCTCTTGCCACCACTATCGACGGTGTAGCTTCCCGGATCAACATTGAGAAACTGGTAGCTGCCATTATTGGCTGTGGTGGCGCTGAAGGTGTCCCCATCGCGGTCGGTCAGGGTGATGGTGATGCCGGAGATGCCGACATCGTCCGCATCAAAGGTGCCATCCCCATTGAGGTCCGCAAAGGTGAATCCAGAAAGGCTGCCGGTCTTGCGGTCGGCAAAGTGGACGCCCGCTGACCCCCCATTGACGATCACTGCGGTCTGGGTATTGGAGGTGTCGCTACTGTAGCTGCTCGGGTCTGTCTCGGTGACACTGTAGGTGCCGGAGGTGAGTGCGGTAAACTGATAAAAACCATCACTGTCGGTAGTGGTTGTGGAGCTGCTGCCACTACTGTCGGTCAGGGTCAGGGTGACGCCACTGAGTCCATCCTCGGCCACCTCTTGGGTGGCGTTGCCATTGAGGTCATCAAAGACGGTGCCGGTGATGATGCCGGTGCCAATATCCCCGAAGTTGACCTCTACCTTCTTACTGGCCCCGAGGTTGATGGAGACATTCTGGGCGGAGGTGTTGGTGTAGCCGCTGGGCAGGGTCTGTTCGACCCAGTAGGCGCCGGGGGTGACGTTACTGAAGTCGTAACGCCCTTCGCTGTCTGTGGTGGTGGTCGAGACGGTGGTGCCACTGGAGTTCTTCAGGGTGACGGTGACGCTATTGAGCCCCCCTTCGGTGCCATCCTGGGTGGTGTTGCCATTCTGGTCCAGGTAGACGGTGCCGGTGATGCTGCCTTCGCCAAAGTCGGCAAAGTCAACGGTCTGGGTGGAGCCGCCGGCGACGATCACCCCGGTGATGGTGTCGGCGGTGTAGCTGGTAAAGCCGCTGGGCTGGGTCTCGGTGATGCTGTAGGTACCATCGGCGAGGAAGTCAAAGGTGTAGCTACCATTCACATCGGTGTAGCTGATGTCGCCATTGCTGAGGGTGAGTTTGACTCCACCAATACCTGTCTCGTTGCTGTCCTTGACCCCATCCTGATCGAGGTCGTTGAAGACGGTTCCGGTGATTTTGTTGGTTGCAGTGGCACTGGCCACTACCATTGGGGTGGCGTCAGGCTTGATCCCACCCGGATTATCAGAAAGAATCTCTCCATTGCTGCTGAGGTTTGATTCGATGCCGGTCAGTTTGGCCTGGTTGTAGTAGATCTCCGGGGTCATGACCGGCAAATCGACATCTACGGTGATGGTGAACTGTTTCAGTGCAGGGACCGAGAGCCCACTGATCACCAGTTTACTATCGCTCAGGCTGAAGGTGGCTGTGTAGTTGACCCCGCCCCCGGCGAGGGTGTTGCCATCACTGTCGACGATCTGCAGGGTGGAGGTGTCAAAGGTACGGCTGTCACTGAGGGTATCTTCAAAGCCACTGCTGAGGACACTGGGCTGTTTGCCGTTGTCGATGGCGTAGGTGTGGGTGACTGAGGTCCCCCCCAGGTAGGCGTTGGCCGCCGGGGTAGATACGGTGTGGATAAAGACCGGTGCGGCATCCGAGGCGGTACCATCATTGTTTCCTGATGGCTGCCCCTTGCTGACAAAGACCGCCTCGGGGTTGGAGAAGTCATCAATTCGGAAGATATCCCCAGTCTGGTTTCCGGCCACAAAGAAGCGCCCTGCCCCATCAAACCAGGCGGCTCCCCAGGTGTTGCTGGGGAGGTTATCGACCCATTTCACTTCGACCTTGCCATTGCTGGGATCGAGACTGTAAAGTTTGTTCCTGGAGGCGCCGTAGAGTTTGCCATCATGCTCGTTGTAGGCCCCATCTGCGGCCCCGAATCGGGCACTGAGCCGCTGTGTGGAGGTGACACTCATGGTGTCCACATCGACGATGTAGAGTTTTCTGGCATCGATGATGTAGTAGTTGCCCTGCTGGTCAAAATCACCCCGGAAGTAGGTCTTGCTCGGCAGACCACTCACTGCTCCGAGGTCTACGATGGTGCCGGAGGCGCCGATACGGTAGATTTTGTTGGTGCCGTTGATGGTGCCGTAGATGTAGCCATCATCATAGTTAAAGCCGATGGAGTTGAGTCTGTTGTCCGCGGTGACGATGGTGTTGAAGGTGTAGGGCTGGCTGCTGGTATCGAGGCTGTAGACGGTCTTGCTCTGTGAGAGGTACTGGGTGCCGTCAGAGATGAAGGTGTCGGCGCTGACATTGATTGTCAGGGTGTAGGCGCTGACACTGTCGATCTGGCTGTCATTTACTTTGTAGGTGAAGCTGGTGTAACTATTGCCGATGGTGGTGTGGTCGCTGTGGGTATATTTGAGGTTGCCGGCATTGATGTCTGCAATGAGGATTTCATCTCCGGCAGTGACGGCATTGCCACTCAGCGTCAGACTGCCATTGGCCGGCAGGGTGACGATCTTTATCTTTGCCAGGGTATCACCACTATCGACATCGGAAAAATTAAAGTCGGAGGCCTGTAGGCTGTAGCTCACCAGTTCGGTGACTGAGACGGTTCCATTGCTGGAGGTGGGCGCATCGTTGGATGCGGTGATGTTGATGGTGCTGGTGACGCTGCTGCTATTTTCGGCTCCGGCCCCATCGGAGTTGGCATCAGTGACCTGCCAACTGACGGTACGGCTGCTGCTACTGCCATTGGTGGTGGGATCTTCGGAGCTGCTGCTGTAGGTGACTGTGCGCAGGGCGCTCTGGTATTGGGCTACGGTGGCGCTGCCACTGAGGGTCAATACGCCGGTACTGCTGTTGTAGCTGCCACTGATGCCATTCTGGGTGCTAAATCCGAGGGTGTCCCCGCTGGTAAAGCCACTACTGAGGGTGACGGTGGCCCCGGCAATCTGGCTGTCATCGACATCACTGAGGGTGATGCTTGTGTCTATTGCTGCGGCACTGCCGTTTTCACTGTAGGCAAGCGTGGCACCTGCGGTGGCGACCGGGGTGTCGTTGGTTGCGGTGATATTGATGGTGCTGGTGACGCTGCTGCTGTTTTGGGCCCCTGCCCCATCGGAGTTGGCGTCGGTTACCTGCCAGCTGATGGTGCGGCTGGCGCTGGTCGAGGTGAGGTCATCGGTGCTGTTGATGTAGGTGACGCTGCGCAGGGCGGCCTGGTATTGGGCTACGGTGGCGCTGCCACTGAGGGTCAATACGCCGCTACCGCTGTTGTAGCTGCCGCTGATGCCATTCTGGGTGGTGAAGCCGAGGGTGTCTCCGCTGGTCAATCCACTGCTAATGGTGACGGTGGCTGCGGTGAATTGGGTGTCATCGCTATCACTGAGGGTGAGGGTGCTGTCTATCGCTGTGGCGCTGTCATGTTCACTGTAGGCGAGTGTGCCGCCTGCAGTAGCTGTAGGGGTGTCGTTACTGGCGGTGAGGTTTATGGTGCTGGTGACTGCACTGCTGTTTTGTGCCCCTGCCCCATCGGAGTTGGCGTCGGTTACCTGCCAGCTTACGGTACGGCTGGCGCTTCCGGAGGTGGGATCTTCTGAGCTGCTGCTGTAGGTGACTGTGCGCAGGGCGGTTTGGTATTGGGCTACGGTGGCGCTGCCACTGAGGGTCAATACGCCGGCACTGCTGTTGTAGCTGCCACTGATGCCATTCTGGGTGGTAAACCCGAGGGTGTCTCCGCTGGTCAATCCGCTACTGAGGGTGACGGTGGCTCCGGTGATCTGGCTGTCATCGGCATCACTCAGTGCAATGGTGTTGTCTATCGCGGCTGCACTGCCGTTTTCACTGTAGGCGAGGGTGGCACCTGCGGTGGCTACGGGGGTGTCGTTGGATGCGGTGAGGTTTATTGTGCTGGTGACGGCACTGCTGTTTTGGGCCCCTGCCCCATCGGAGTTGGCGTCGGTTACCTGCCAGCTGACGGTGCGGCTGGCGCTGGTCGAGGTGGGATCTTCTGAGCTGCTGCTGTAGGTGACTGTGCGCAGGGCGCTCTGGTATTGGGCTACGGTGGCGCTGCCACTGAGGGTCAATACGCCGGTACTGCTGCTGTAGCTGCCACTGATGCCATTCTGGGTGCTAAATCCGAGGGTGTCTCCTGTGGTAAAGCCACTACTGATGGTGACGGTGGCCCCGGTGATCTGGGTGTCGTCAGCATCACTGAGGGTGATGCTTGTGTCTATTGCTGCTGCACTGCCGTTTTCACTGTAGGCGAGGGTGGCACCTGCGGTGGCGACCGGGGTGTCGTTACTTGCGGTGATATTGATGGTGCTGGTGACGCTGCTGCTGTTTTGGGCCCCTGCCCCATCGGAGTTGGCGTCGGTTACCTGCCAGCTGATGGTGCGGCTGGCGCTGGTCGAGGTGAGGTCATCGGTGCTGTTGATGTAGGTGACGCTGCGCAGGGCGCTCTGGTATTGGGCTACGGTGGCGGTGCCACTGAGGGTCAATACGCCGGTACCGCTGTTGTAGCTGCCACTGATTCCATTCTGGGTGGTGAAGCCGAGGGTGTCTCCGCTGGTCAATCCACTGCTAATGGTGACGGTGGCTGCGGTGATTTGGGTGTCATCGCTATCACTGAGGGTGAGGGTGCTGTCTATCGCTGTGGCGCTGTCATGCTCACTGTAGGCGAGTGTGCCGCCTGCGGTGGCGACCGGGGTGTCGTTACTGGCGGTGAGGTTTATGGTGCTGGTGACGCTGCTGCTGTTTTGTGCCCCTGCCCCATCGGAGTTGGCGTCGGTTACCTGCCAGCTGACGGTACGGCTGGCACTGGTCGAGGTGGGATCTTCTGAGCCGCTGCTGTAGGTGACTGTGCGCAGGGCGCTCTGGTATTGGGCTACGGTGGCGCTGCCACTGAGGGTCAACACGCCGGTACTGCTGTTGTAGCTGCCACTGATGCCATTCTGGGTGGTAAACCCGAGGGTGTCCCCGTTGGTAAAGCCACTACTGAGGGTGACGGTGGCTGCAGTGATTTGTGTGTCATCGCTATCACTGAGGGCGATGGTGTTGTCTATCGCTGCGGCACTGCCGTTTTCACTGTAGGCGAGGGTGGCGCCTGCGGTGGCTACGGGGGTGTCGTTGGATGCGGTGAGGTTTATGGTGCTGGTGACGGCACTGCTGTTTTGGGCTCCATCACCATCGGAGTTGGCATCAGTGACCTGCCAGCTGACGGTACGGCTGGCGCTTCCGGAGGTGGGATCTTCTGAGCTGCTGCTGTAGGTGACTGTGCGCAGGGCGGCCTGGTATTGGGCTACGGTGGCAGTGCCACTGAGGGTCAATACGCCGGTACTGCTGTTGTAGCTGCCACTGATGCCATTCTGGGTACTAAATCCGAGGGTGTCCCCGCTGGTAAAGCCACTACTGAGGGTGACGGTGGCCCCGGTAATCTGGGTGTCATCGACATCACTGAGGGTGACGGTGGCATCAATCGCTGCGGCACTGCTGTTTTCACTGTAGGCGAGGGTGGCTCCTGCGGTGGCGACCGGGGCATCGTTGGCTGCGGTAATCGAGGTGCCAATAGTGACCCCTGCCGCTGCCACTTTGCTGGTGGCATCGTCAGCAGTGGTGTCGAAGGTCTGACGGGTGGCTCCACTGGTGAAGGTGGTGGCACTGGAGTCATCAACTGCAAAGACGGTCAGTGAGCCTGGGGTGCCGTTATATTCAGCAACAGGGACAAAACGTAGCTTGGTGCTGGTATTGAGTAGTAACGCTCCACTGGTGGTGACGCTGCTGATGTCGTACCAGCTGCTTCCATCGGTGCTGTACTCCCAGTCTCCTTCGGTGGCGTTATTGGAGCCGTCGGTGCTGATGGCGATTCCGGCAAAGCTGTCGCTATCATCGTCGCTGAACAGGCTGTTCATGATTGAGGTAACGGTTGCACCCGATGGAGAACTGGTATCCTCATCCACCGCACTGAGCGTGCCATTTCCACTAAAACTTGGGGCATCATTCTCACCCGTCACTGTAACCGAGATGGTCTTTCCACCGCTACTTCCACCATCCCCATCGGTGACTGTAAGGGACAGATTATGGGCATTCTCACCGGTTGCGGAGCTGGACTGGTAGGTGAGGCGTTGAATCAACGAGTCTATATAAGTAGGGGTAGAGCTACCATTGAAGGAGATGGTCAGATTACTGCCTGAACCACCACTCAGGGTCGCAAAGGTGGTCCAGCTACTGCCATTGGAGACCTGTACATTGCTCCCAGATAGCTGAATATTACCGCTAGTGCCCACATCCTGATTAGAGATCGAAATAGTCTCTGTGGCGTTGACGCCAGTAACCGTAAGTTGCCCTCCACTCAGGTTGCCACCATCCGAATCGGCAAAGCTGACATCACTATCGATCAGCTGTGCAGAGGCATTCACCGTATTTTCGAGATAGGTCTCTGATGTTGTCAGATTGCTCAGTGTTGGAGCGGCATTGAAGCTGAGTGCAATACTACCCGAAGGTAAATATTCAATAGCACCCTGTGTAGTACTCCTAACCTGAAAGTGGATCGTATAAGTACCGTCCATAGTGATACCTATGCTATTGAAGCTCCAAGTGCTTCCCACGTGAACATTACCATTCCTGTTGGTTGCATCTACAATAGAGCCACCACCTCCAAAGTAGAGAGTAGAACTGGTTTGCGGACCTGTATAGCCACCGATAGACAGATGCATTGAGTCACCATTATTATGACTATTCATAAAACCAGGAGCCGTAGCTAAGTCCAGAGTGAAATTGACATACAGAGTTCCACCACCGTATGAAATGTTTGGCCCAGAAGTACTTGTAATACCTAAATCATGTTCGAATGACTCTAATTCTTCAATATCAAGCAGATTATATTCCTCGATATCCCCAGAATTCACCTCTAGATCCCAATCACCGGATATACCCGTCAGATCATCCGAAGCAGCTATATCCGCCCCGGTCAAAGAGGCAATTTGGTTGATAAAGGACTCCCCTTCTCCTTCAGCACCAACACGGCACCCCCAAAGCAGGATATCCCCCTCTGAGGTCAATGCCTGACCAATGGTAGAGAGTACCTCACGATACTCCTCTAAATGCTCGCTATCGAGCACCGCTGTTCCCAGTACCGCCACCCCTTCAGCTCCATGCCCCAACACATGGATTGCATCGATATCCGTTCGCTCAGAGAGCACCTCACTCATATAGGCCCAACCATCCACGCCTGCTTCTACCAAAAAAACCTCAGCATTGGGATCAACCCCATCGACCAATAACTGGTAGTCCGGCAGATTGGCATCGATAAAGACCACCTCGTTGCGCTGTGGTTCGCTTGGTGCGATGGCAGGCAGAATGGTTGGATCGGCAATCTCTTCACTCTGGAGTAGATTCCCCTCTGGAGAAAAACAGAGGCAGTCACTGGCCTCAACGACCTGTGCTGCATCAATCAGCGCAGCACCATCGAGCAGTACCCTTGGCTCCAGCGCATAGAAATGGAGACGACTCTTGCTTGACTGTTTCATACCCTCTCACCTCCAATGAAACTGAAATGGGGCGAGTGCAACACTACCCCTTGCAGATGCAACAGGTATTGAGAGACAAGTTTGATAACCAATCCGGCAAACAACATCACAAACCTCACATTTCAGTGAACGAGTATGGTCGGCAACGGGTAGGGCCAAGCTGGTTTACGAAAGAGGCGATATGCTCTTTCGCACTATATTGATCTATTTTGATCATGTTGCCAAAATTGAAGGGCAACTGGATAATCCACTCAGATCATGGGTAAGGATCTGACCGAATTCGGTGCATATTATAGTTCAATCTACCCCTATTTCAAATAATAAAGGCATCCCACTCTGTTTCAGGGCTCTGCTCATGAGGGACACTATCCGGCAAATTCGCAAATAGATTGATCTGTTTATCTCTCACGACCTGTTTGCCTCTATCTGTGTTCACGGCTCATTTCGCGCACTGGAGAACTCTACATATTGGTGGAGCATGGCGCTCAGCTTCAACCCAGACTGAGCAACCGCTGAACGGTTGATTTTGATTGATGGCCTGTCCCCTACCTTGCTCACCAATATCATCCCTCCAGACTGTAAAAAATGTGGATGATCACCAATGGTTAAGACCGGTTGCTCCTGAACCGTCTGCAAATAACGCTCAATGGATGAGTTGGAACCTTCACTATTTATAAACAGCACCACCTCACAATACCCTTGATGTTGAAGCTCTTCAATTTTGGTCAAATGGTAACTCCACTCTCTTTTTAACCCGTTCCATCTCAACAGCGGATCAAGTCCCCATTTTGCTGGTGGCTCTCCTTCCAGACAGACACAGAGATTAATATGCCTTGGAGCCGGGTCCAACTCAGGCCACTGCACGAATCTTACAATCTTGGTTACGAGGGCAATTGTGACGAGATTCTCAAAACCCTCTTGACCCACGGTATAAACAGGCAACGAGAACAGAAGAAGGCCGAGAAACACCCCTTTCCTCACTGCTCTTATCAGACCCAAGTTTACTTGAGACACCTCAAACCACACAATGCGCACTATCTGAGAGTGTCGTCAATTTTGGGGAAAATAATCCAGGTGACCCGTTTTCTGGATAATTGAGTAACACGATAGGGAACCTCGACATACCATCTGTAATCTGGCAGATTGTAAGGCCAAGGTTTAACAGGGGGTAACATCCCCTGCTGTAGATGAATGCTGTCGAGAACAGGGACAGCACAATCAGTCTGTCAGGCGAAACAAGGTAGACGGTTTCCCTAACATGTTGACTAATAATCCTATAGTATAAAGCCCATATTTTTAAGTTCAACTCAAAAGATGTATGAATTCATCAACCACAGTACCGGCCACCTTGTCATTATCACTATTTCCCCTATCCACACCATCGATATACGACTGATCTACAATGTTATTTAACCCAAGTGGTCACCGAATACTGATCATCGATGACGAGCCAGAAAACCTTCGATTGATTGCCGCTTTTCTGGAACAACAGGGGATGGATGTTATGCTCGCCAGCAGCGGTCAGGAGGGGGTAGCTTTGGCAGAGAATGGTCAACCAGACCTGATCCTGCTAGACATTATCATGACTGAACTAGACGGATTTGAAACCATCGAGTTACTCAAGAAAAACCCCAAGACCGAGACCATACCCGTACTCTTTCTAACGGCGTTAACGGAGATTGAGCAGAAGCTAAAGGCCTTTGCAGTGGGTGGTGCAGACTACCTCACCAAGCCGGTTCAGCAAGAAGAGTTGATGGCCAGGGTCTGTTTACAGCTTGAGCTGCGATCCCTGCATGAGACACTTAAAGAGAGAAATCAGGGTTTGAAACATGCCCTCGATACCGGAAACACCGTCAATGTGGCCATTGGTGTATTGATTGAACGCCACCGCCTTACAATGGAAGAGGCGACTGAACATTTACGCCAGTCTGCACGTTCACAGCGCCGCAAGATGAAAGAGCTGGCCGCAGAGATTTTGCAAGGTATTGACCTGATCAATCGCTTCAAATAAACCATTTTGTGTAACAGATTTATTGGTTTTTTTTCAATATCTCATTGATTTTTTCAGCATCCAGATCATGCGCCATCTGCCTAATCTGGCGATAGAAGCTGGCGTAGTGCGGGGTATTCTCTTCCTGCTCTGTGGCCCACTGTTCAATCTTGTAGTACATCCCCAGTTCAACCAGTGCATCTAGCTTTTTGAGTCTCTCTTTCGGTGGCATCTCTATCGATTCTCCATCTTTGAGGCCATCCGGCTGCCCCGAGAGCTTTTCAGGGTGGAATATCCACTGCAAATCCAGTATCTCCGCAACCATTTTCAGCGGTTGAGAGAGTTTGATGGGGAGTGTCAAAGGGAGCTGATAAAGTGTGGGCCCTGTGTGACTCAAGCAGGTTGTGCCGTTGAACAGCAGCAACAATACCGGTATCTCTTCACCGTTAAGGGTTGTGACCAACTGCTGTTCCAGTGCAGCGAACTCCTCCTCCGTCAGTTCAGGCAGACCGATCAGGATGAGGTCCGGCCGCAGAGAAGAGAGCATCTTCGCTGCAGCATGGAGACTCTCCACCTGCTGCAGTGAAAAGCCGATTTGATTCAGATACTCTATTACGTATTGACAGGGTTCTTGCTGATGATCAATAGAGAGAATTGATCGCCTTCGCCCCTGATATCCACTCACTTCTCTCTGTTGTAAAGCAGTTTCCTGCATTTCAGCGATCGGACATTGCAGTAGGAGTGAGAGGGAAAAAACCTCTGGACCACTCGGTTGAGCCAGAAGTTCTCCTTGTAGAGCCGTGGTGAGTTGTTGGCAGTGGCCCCAGCCACCCTCCGTTGTAATCTGAGTGTTCCAGTCTAACGGGTATGAACGCTTGGTTTTTCCCCTGAAAGACAACTGTACCTGCGCCTGCTGTTGGTCCACTGTTTCGACAATGACCGATACGTTGATCTTTCCACCATCAGAGATCTTGTAGATCAGTCGAAACAGATCCAACAGCAATTGTATCAGCCGTGTCATATCCAGCATCAACGCCTTCACCTGCCCGGACTCCAACTGGAATTCAGTGCGTTGATGAATGTCGGGAAAACGGTATTGAAGTGCCAGCACCCACTGTTGTGTGAAATTTTCCAGCAAAAATGGAGAGAGGTTGAGTTCTCTACTCCCTGACTGGAGATTGGAGAGATCCACCCAGTGATCGAGCATACTGGAAAGTAATAGGCCTGCCCGTTCGATCTCCAACACTCTGCTTCGGGCCGTTTGATTCAGTTCCGACTGCTGCTGTAACAGCTGTGATTGACCGACGATGGTATTGAGTGGGTTTTTTAGATCGTGCGCAATCTGCTCTATCTGGCTCACCTCCAACGGAGTGGATCTCACCTCTTCAATCTCCTCTCCAGCCCCCCTTTTTTCTGCTGTTTCCAGCAGATCAGCCATCTCTGTTTTTCTTGCTCTGCGTGAGAATAATAAAACCAAAGCAAGGATCAGAGCGGCAAGCCAACCACTCCAGATGATAATTTCGCTCACTTCCTCCACACTGTACCCTGGTAAGCAATCACCGCTACAGCTCCCATTTCAACTGCAGGGAAAAGGAGCGCTCTATCTCCGTAACGGGCAACACTGGCAAGGTATGTTTGAATTGGGCAGTAGAGGGATCGAACAGATTGGTACCAACAAGAGAGATCTCTGGCCCACTCTGTAGTTGTCTACTCCAGCGCATATCCACCGTAGTATATGAGGACAGCTCCGCCCATGGAATATCATCGACATAACGCAACCAGAGATCGAGGGTGGTATCGTGATCCAGATCCATTTGAGAACGGATCGTGAGCTGTTTCTCTGGGGTTATATCCTCTCTGATATACCCAATTCTGGTATGTGCCGCGGTCTCATCCAGATCCATCCGGACAAATGAAACACCACTTTCCACTCTCCACCAGGAGCTTACGCCATAATCTACCGAGAGTTCAAAACCATAGGCTTTCCCCTCCCCTTGGTTGGTATTTTCCACCTCACCAGGAGAGAGCACCGAGTCCACAAACACCAGTAGATCGCTGTGTTTACTGTAAAACAGTGAGAGGTCGGTATAGAGTTGATCATTCGGTGCCCATCGGTACCCCAACTCAAAGGTATAGGCCTGTTCCGGCTTGAGTTCTCCCTTTCTCGAGAAGGGTGTGGTAAATAGCGGTTCATTGTCTACCGTAATCACCGTATCGTACCAGACTACTGAGGGAACCCGAATGGCCTTGGAGAGCCCCCCCCAAAGGGTCTGCTGATTGGACGGCTGCCACAGCAGACGCAAGTTGGGTAACCATTCCACGTCAGTATAGGTATGCTTTTCGAGCTTTCCCCCAACAATCAATGAGAGTGAACCCGGCTTCAGCAAGATCTTATCCTGAGCAAAAAGACTATAGGTGTTCAAACGTGATTTGGCGGAGGAGAAATCTCGGATAGTGGATACTCCCCCATCTGCCTGACTATGAATAGAGCGGACTCCTCCACCCCAGATAATCTGATGCTTTTCATTCCACTGCAGTTGGTGGTGCAGCTCAAGATCGGTCGTCTCTGATTGGTTGTTAATAAAATATCCAGTCTCCCGATTGGCATAATCGTAATAGGCCTGAAGCGTATACAGGCTGTTCCTCTCTGCCTCCCAGCTATATCGACCAAGCAGATGGTAGCCATTCACTTTGTCCTGATCCTGCTGGTTGGTTACAGGCAAACCGTCACCCAACACTCCGTGGGGAACATAGGGGTGGTGATTTGTCCCATTTGAAACCTCCCCCTGCACCGTCAACACCCGACCAAAATCGGCATTGCTATCCAGACGAAACCCAATTCGCTTACTGTTCCTGTGATCCCAAGTTTCGCTGTCCAGGTTGGGGTCCCTACTCCCCTCCTCCGTAAAACCCTTCGCATAGACCCGATAGTCAAACAGAGAATTGAGTGCCCCACCGTTTCGTAGAGAAACCCCTCTGGTTCTTTCACTGCCCACTTCTACCTTGAGCAGTTGGCCTTGCGTCTCAGCGGCACTCTTGGTGATGAGATTGATGACTCCACTCATCGCATGTCCACCCCAGATCGCCGCCCCTGACCCCCGTATTACCTCTATTCGGTCGATGTCTTCCAATACAAGATCTTGCGCATCCCAATCGACGCCTGAATATATCTGATTGAACACACTGCGACCATCAATCATCACCAACAGTCTGCCGTTATAACGGCCCTGAAATCCCCTGGATGAGATGGCCCAGGTACTGTTGTCAATTTTGGCCACATTCACACCCGGCACCATTCTCAGGATTTCTGGTATCGAGACAGCACCGCTTCGCAAAATATCTTCAGTGGAAATAACGAATACCGCCGAAGGCACATCCATCAAGCGCTGTTTCTGTAGTGATGCGGTAGTGACTTCCATGGAGAGCATTTCCGATAACGGCAACTCCATCAGCTCACTCAATTCTGTGTTGGACTGGGGGGCACGATTAAGCTCAGCCCAACTGTGAGGGGCCTGCAGGCACAACACCAATGAGATCACCACACTGGAAAAACGTAAGCCATCGAATTTGATGTTCGCTATTCTCATCCCCCCACACTGCCACTCTGTTTTGGTTGCCATACTATTGTCCATTTTTCATACCTTCACCAATCCACCTTCCAAGAACTTCTCCAATTTGCTCTATCTTGAATGGCTTGGTTAGAAAATCATCCATACCCGCACTCTGACACTGCTGCTTGACCAAAAGGTTTACATGCGCTGTCAAGGCTACAATGGGCAACGTCTGCCTGTTACCCTCTACCTCCCACTCCCGGATCTTCTTGGTAATTTCAATTCCGTCGATATCCGGCATCCCTAAGTCCATCAGTATCAGGTCAAACGGTTGCTCTGTTAACAGTGGCAATACCTGCTGACCATGTTCCGCAATGACTGTACTACAATCAAAGAGGTCAAGCATAGAAGAGACTACCTCCTGATTGGCTCTATTGTCCTCCACAAGAAGAATCTTTGCATTATAGCTCGGGAACTGGGTTGTTTCAGAGGGGTTGGTACTACTCAAATTTTGGCTGCGCTCTCCACTATTTCGATCTAGCGGGAGAGTAAACCAGAAGCATGCCCCTTCACCTTTTTTGCTTTCTACCCCAATACGGCCATGCATCATCTGAACCAGCTCACTGCAGATAGAGAGCCCCAGCCCTGTTCCACCAAAGCGCCTTGAGATTGAAGCGTCGGCCTGTGAAAAGGGTGAAAAGATATTTTGCTGTACCTCTTCTGCAATCCCTATCCCGCTATCACGCACTTCAAAGCGAAAAATTGTTGAGCTGGCTTCAGCATGAAAAACAGACACTTGCAGTTGAATGGTACCCTCTTCGGTAAACTTAATCGCATTTTCCATCAGGTTGATTAATATTTGTCGAATGCGATTGGCATCACTGCAAAACTCATTTTCAACCATTTCATCAAAGTCACAAGAGAAGTGGACTGCAGTGGTAGTCAGCTTCTTCTGATAGAACTCTGACAAATCACTCACCAGTTTGTGAAGATCCAATGGGGCATTTTCAATTTTCAGCTTACCCGCCTCAATCAATGAAAAGTCGATCAGATCATTGACAATAGCCAACAGAATATTTCCAGACCCCTGAATTCGAGAGATGTCTTTCAGTTGGGATGATTCAAGATGCTCCCTGGATAGCAACATTAGCTCCGATGTCCCTAGAATGGAGTTCAGGGGAGTACGAATCTCATGGCTCATACGGGCCAGAAATTCACCTTTTGCCCGATTGGCCTTCTCTGCAATCTCTCTGTTCTCAACTGCCTCTTCTGTCTTTTTCTGCAGGTCGCTGTTCGCCCGGTTCAGATCTTCTGTACGTATTGAAACCTTCCTCTCTAGTTGAGCACTATAGTCAGCCAGCTCCTGATCACGTTTGCTGATCTGCTCCAACATAAAGTTAAACCCATCTACCATATCTCCAATTTCGTCGATATTTTTTTTCTCTATGCGGTAGGTAAAATCACTGTATTTAGATACCTGCTGAAAACCCGCAGTAAGCTCCAGTATTGGTTTAAGCAGTCTCTCACTGTATCTTCGTGAAAGTGATCGGGAGAATTTCAGCAGTAGCAGCAGTAGTGCAACTGAAATGGCCAGATACCGCATTAAGCTATAATAAATAGGCATCACATTGATATTGATTTTGAGTACCCCCAAGTTCTCCCCATCAAAATAAACTTGCTCGCTGATGACCATTCGATCCCAGTAGTAGCTCGGTTCCGCCATCTCATGGATATTCACCTCTGGAGGAAGGTCATCGGGCTGTCTGATGGATGTTTCTGCTGTTTTCTGCCCCTTCTTGGCCTCCCTTACATAGGATGAAAAAGCAGTTCCTTGGTGACTGTAGAGTGTCGCCGAGAGGACAGAGGAGTGTACCTTTAACGATTCCAGAATATTGGCAGCCAGCTTCTGATCTTCAAACATCAAGGCAGCAGATGAGTTATGAGCCACGATCTTGCTCACAATCTCCATCTGCTGCTGTGTCTCTTCAAAATAGCGCACACTCAACAGTACACTCATGACAGACCCAGAGAGCAGCAATACCAACAGAGTGTTGACATCAACCAGCCGGTTCAATTTATCTGAAAGTGATAACGACTCAAATGGTCTCATCGTCTGCCCTCGCGCTCTTCATCACCCTCTTCAAATACTTGGGCCAATTGATACAGCAGTGCACTGAAGTACAGTTGTGACCGTTCCACTGCGGTACGGTTGATTGTGATCTCGACGCGCTGATCCTGTTGTTGCAGAGAGATCATCCCCCCCTGTTGAAGGAACTGCTTCTGGTCACTGACCATCAAGATATTTGAGTGTTCCGGTTGCTGAATGATATTTCCAAGCTGGCTATCTGCTATATGGTGAAAGAATGTGATGTCACATCCTTTCAGTTCACTATCATGCGGGTCAAACTCTCGATATTTCAACCGTCTGTTTTGCACCTTGGTTCTCAAGATGGGAGAGATGGATGAATAAGGGAGGTAATCCTTTTCAATACAGAAATGAAGCACTCCATCTGAAAGGTGTGTCGGCCACTCAACGTACTTTGCAATCTTTACAGTAACTGCAATGTTCAGCACACGCTGGAAATCATCTGTTGTGCCTTCTACATGCCCTGCCTGAAGGGGGGACCCTCCCAGAATCACTCCACAACAGAGCGTGAGTAAAAGGCATGCGATGTGTTGGTTGGTCTTCAATAGATACCGGATATTAAATCTGTATAGCGTAGAATTAAAAATCTACGAATATAGTCACTCTCTCTACAATTCCGCTGAGAATAGCATACTCTTTTACTATTCTATTCTATTCTATTCTTCAGATCTGAAGTTTCCACGTTTTTAGAGCGGGGTATTTTTCACCGCCGAACATAATAATCTGTATTTATTATCTCAAGTTTCGGAGTTTATTTCTCGCACAAATCTAACTATAACAACATGATTCATAACGATTAGAAGCCTCTGGAATGGTATAATAATGTGATTCTTGACAGCCACATTAACCAAACCAGAGACC
>Ga0233431_1002054_pt1 | contig 30247 bp, 31 predicted proteins | sample SI_118_April2016_FD_179867 | JGI IMG/M metagenome (GOLD analysis project Ga0233431, IMG submission 179867) | Seawater microbial communities from Saanich Inlet, British Columbia, Canada - SI_118_April2016_200_MG | ecosystem: Environmental > Aquatic > Marine > Inlet | place: Canada: British...
ATATACTCGATCCGGATAGTATTTTAGCCAGCGCTCAGCTCCTTGGAGTTGTTTGAAGGAATCATGCACCGCTCGTCTAGCCCAACGAGACCATGCGACTTCAAGAGTTTTGTCGAGATTAAAGACAATACGCTTGTCACTGAACAGAATAATGTTGCTACCAAAAACAACTATGAGGTCACAAATCTCCTTGCCATCAGAGCCCGATGAAGTTTTTCCCTGATCACGAAACAGATTTGGCCATGTCCACATCTGTAGAAATGAGGCCCTGCCAAAGGCAGACAACATTTTTTCATCTTCAGTAAACCCTGTCATTTCAATTCCGACTTATAACGCTCAGCATCACCGGACCGGAAAGCCGTCAGCCACTTTGCTAATGCGACCGCTGCGGTACGCCTGAGCCTTTAGAGCCGTAAACTTTCCGGGTCCGCGTGGATGCTGTTATGTGTTATTCTCACCATATTGAGGTGGCCTGACCAATAATAGCGGAAATTCTATTCTCATTAGATCAATCGTTTTCTGCAAAAAATGAAAGGCATGATTAAGAACAAATATATGGCTTCTTATCACTACGCAACCTAAGAGATGGGGTCAGCAGATAGAATTTCATTTAGCCACTCAACTGGTCTTTCAACACCGTGTTTTAGGTATGCATCTACAATTTCCTTAGCAGCTTGTACTCCTCGCCTTCCTTGCTTAACAAAGTTACTTAATGCCTCTCTAATTGCGTCTTCTGGATAATCATAAGAATATTCAGACAACATTGCCAACCATATGTCTCTAACATCAAACGGATAATTAGCGCTCAATCTAGATATAGTCTCTAATAAATCATGGGAATTATAATCTACCTCTGCATATGGTGCGATCGTCATAAGCCAACTTTTACGTTCTTCATCAATTTCATCTATAAATACTGATAAATGGCACATCTGGGATGCTAATTTTTGTCCCTCCTCAGTGCGTGTATCAGTGATATTCAATAGTAATGGCCATAATTGATAGACTTTTAATCTGAGTTGATCATCAATATTTCCTCTAAACGTCCAAAGAAACCAAATCACCTGACTTAATTCATTTTGCTTTGATCGCATTAACAAAATTGAAATCTGGCAATTTGGGTCATTAAAGTCTTCAATATCATTAAGGTATGCAAGGGTAATAAACTGTACAAAGCGATCATCGACGCGATCTTTTAGGTTTTCCTCATCTAAAGCTTTAATTAGATCACCATTTTCTTTTAGGTATTTATAAATACGATGATCAAGTCTATTAACATATGAGTAGCCCTGCATTGCACATAGCCATCTTTGACGGTCACTCTGGTCAAAGATATTTGCTAAATTCTTTGTCGTCCATTCTTCAGACAAATACATGAAATTATGTAAATAGTTAGCGACCAGCGTCGCAAATTCATACTCGTCATTACTCGGTTTACTCAACTCTATATCAAATATGTCTTGATATTGTTCCCATGCCTCTAAATGAGTTGCCCCAATTTTTTCATGATTTCTACATGTAAACAAGGAAAGATTTATTAGTGCTTCTAAGCAACGCCCCCTAGGGCTATTAATTGAAATAGAAACAGCATCACTATCCAGGTTAAAATTTTCACCCTCCTCTTTTTCAAACAATACGCATAATATTAACTTTGATAGTTCAATATTTTTCATTTCAAACGAATGCTCATCAGATTTACATCCTGCCTCAATAAGCCTACCTATAGTACCAACGATCCAATGGTGGTTTGCAACGAACGCTCCGTCTTCTCTATTTTCAGGCCATTTCCAAAAATCGTCCTTCGAAACTACTTTATGTACATAATCCAATAGTTTTGGCCAAATGCTATCCCATGGTAGATCGGTCTCTTTTCCTTTCTCCCACAGATCTACAAAAGCATCGATTAAAGAATGCACATACGGAACATGCAAACTTATAAATCCATCTAACTCTTTATATAATTTAAAAGCATCCAGTTTTACTAACTCTTTAAAGGCACGAGTCAACCCATCTATTCCAGGTTCTCTAAAGCCATGACCACCCTTGTAGTCATTCAAGGTTAATACAAGGGAGGGATATTCAAGTGATCTCAAAGTTTCTAATTCGATCGGTGATTTATGGCCAACCCATCCAGTTGAAATATAACTGGAGAAATCCGGATGTTCAGGGACAGTTTTGGTTATAGCTAAACACGCATCATATAGGGATTTTGCGCGATCATCCTTATCGTAAATTGCTGAAAGCCAAATGGATTTTTGATATGCGCCCCTTTCTTCAGAATGATCTTCACCCTCATCACTCACTTTCAAATTATCGATAATTTCCAAAGTCTTTTCTTTTAAATGATCGGAAAATTGCTCAAACCTATTTGAAAGCAAATTCCATACTTCATGTCTATAGTTGCTTTTGAAATATATCCGATCTATGGCTCTTGAAGACGTATCATTATTTAAAACAGGAAACATCTGATCAATTACAAATATAGCTACTCGGATAACCGTTTGAAATTTACTACCAAATAATTCGATTAAATATTTCTCAGCAATGTTACTATCATATTCAAATAAACCCATTACGCTTTCTCTAAACGCCTTGAGAACTATATCGTCAGCATCATCATTGCGCAAATTTTGGCTGTGCTCTTCAATGGCTGGTCTCCATATTGAAGACCATTTATCATTATCTTGACAATCTAATATATATTCTAACTTATATTTAAAAAGATCTACTGCCTGAACGCCAAGTGACGCAGATGCTTTTCTAGATATCCGCTCTGTTAATTTATCTATTCTATATGAATTAAAAGCCACAACTGCTTTCGGCTTATCTTTACTGATAATTTTTTCTGTAACAAAAGTTATCTCATATAAAGCATCTAATAGTTTCAGCGAAATATTTTTAGCCTGTGCATTATTTATTTCCAGAAGGTCAAATAACCATTTTCCTAATGTTTCACCAATAATCCCACGTTCGAACTTGTCTGTTATCCAGTACCGAACAAGTTCAATATCCTCATCCTCCAATAATTCAACAGGTATATTTCTGATAACCTTTGCAAACTGCCACCATGTCCGATAATTCCCAAACCCTTCTTTTTTTGAGTGCTTTGTGACATTTCTTAACAGATTACGAAACTTAATAGCATATTCTCTATTATCAGGCTCTTTGAGCAATGGTGAAGTCTTTACCAAATACTCAGTTATAGGCCACGCAGGTATCTGGAAAAAGCCTTCATCTTTAGCAGGTTTTGGTGGAGGATTGCATTCTGACTCAAGCAGGCCAACTTCAGTGAACGCATCAGACCAATGCAACCCTTCAACCTTTCTATATAACCTTGGTAGCAGCTCAGGGTGTTTTAAAGCTCTATTTAGCGCACTACGTTGATTTGGAGTAAGAATGTTAACCATCCAATTCTTCCTCCATTGCCTTTAGTTCATCAACAACCTTTACAGAACCAAAACTTAGTTTATTCGTCCAGCTTTTAATTATATCTTTTTGATGTTCATATTCATTATAATCTTTTGGGAAACCTATCAACTTTGCATTGAATGATTGTTCATAATACTTTTTCAATTTTTCAAATAAAGACATTTCAGCATTAAAAAATCCTTGTAAAATAAATAATTTCTTTTCTTGTGCCCCTATCTGATTACTTCCTTTAAGGATATACTCTATGATTTCTATTTCTTCTAGTCCGTATCCGAGAAACAATACAGTCTTATATATAAACATATATTCAAGAAAGGCAGGTATCTTTTCACTTGAATAATGTAAAAGATAGTCTTTAGTGGTAATAATCATGCTTTTTGGATTATCTACGCAGCCATGCAGATGAATAACATTGCCCTGATCATCAAGTTTATCTCTTAAAATATCTTCAATGTTATAGAAGCGCCATTCTTCTTCAGATTTTGTTGCCGATATTTCAGGAATAATTAACTTATCATAATTTGTCGTCACAAAAGTGCATGACAACCTATTAATATAATGATAAATGTCACTTTTGGGCTTATTGATATTAAAAATACTTTTGTAATCAATATTTACACTATTTTCTTCTTCCAAAATTTTTGCGATTGATAGTTTTTTTTCGCGGATCTGGCATGGAATCAATTAATGATTTTTCATGATAATCAATTACGGCCGGTGTTAGTTGATTCAATACTGCTGATGCAAACCCATTCCATGATGGGCAACCTACCAGTCTTGAAACCCCAGCGCCTATAAAAACTACAAGCATTCCTGATGCTGCTGCATCAACCAACTCTTCTGGTACGTCAGGTGATGGATTGAAAGTAGAAGGCATTTAATAGAACCATCCTAATTTATATGGTCATGAAATCGTCGATAATATCATTTGTTTGCTGTTCGAGTCTTTCTTTAATACCCAACTGGATTACATTTTTGTTGATAACCTATAAAGATAATTACCCGCTTTGCATTGAAGTTAGTCGTCTCTAAAACACATAACAGTATGGATAGGTGGAAAACTTTCCAGCTATTGCTTTTATAGAACGAAATAATTTCAATCTATTGATATATTAAATAGTAAAATATGGAAACTTGGACATTGCTTTTCCACCTATTGCGTATTGGCGCTGGTGTTCGGGGTCTCAGAGCAAAGAAACCCCCGTTCTTCCGTGAAAAACGGGGGTTTCAGATATCCTGAATCATGTTATTTCCTCTACGGGATGAAGCGTTATGAAAATAGTGAAAAATTCAACAGGTAATCATCCAATAAAATCTCTATGCCTTTGCTGATTTCAAGTCAAGAAAAATTTGATTTTTTGGAGAGCATTTCTCTTTTGAAAGGCGTTCTTTAAGCTGGAAACGGAAAATCAGTATACGAGAGCTGATGCCCAAGCCAGTGGGTCCCATGAATTTATATTGATCAATCCGCTGTTCTGAAATGGGGGCATTAATAAGCCCCTTGAATATCAACACAGATTTCGCTACACGAAGGATGAAGACTTGAACCGGACAACCCGGCCTTTGCGTGAGTAAAAAAGGATAAGTGGGAATTGGGGACAGACCACGTCTATTTTGAAATCGTTTGTCACCGTATTTAGATTCGGGCTAAAAGTTATTGAGCAGTTTCTTGATAGACTTATGAAAATCCAACTGCTCCTGTTCGGAGAAATCAGCCATCATTTCCTGAGTCAGGTTGAGATGATGGTTGTGATGCATTTTGAATATCTCCTGGCCTTTGTCCGTCAACTCTATAAGGTACGATCTCCTATCAGACTCATGAGGGACGCGCTGCAGCAGCGCTTTTTTTTCGAGGCGGTCGACGCTAACGGTCAGGGTTCCGGTGGTCACTCCCAGTTTAGTCGCCAACTCCTTCATCTTAATGGCCCCTTCATGACCGACGATTTCAATGGTGTGATTCTGAGCGGTCGTTAGCCCGCTATCCTTAACCACCCCCTCCTCCCAGGTAGACAGCTTTTCGTAAAACTCAATTATGGATTTGGAAAGCTCTTTAGTATTCATTAAAAATCACCTTATACCTAACCGTTATCCTGTTAAGCATGGCGGTGAGCACTCGAAGAACCTCAACTAACCTTGATAATCCAATATCTTGACAATCAAAATACAAAAAACTACCATAAGGGGTCAAACATTTTGACTGTCAAACAAATTACCGGAGAAAAGAATGATCGGTCGCCATGCGGATTTAAGTCTTTACAGAGAGTTATTTCGTTCAGAGGATTTTGTCAAGGTCTCCTTAGGAGCACTCATTATTCCCCTCTCCTTTCTACTGCCCAAAACCCAGATGATTTCATCATTGCCATTGGGTCTTCTTGATATTGCCCTCCTGGCATCTATAGCTATCAATGGACTGCCAATAATTGCTGAAGCTGTAAAAGGCATACTCAACAAAGAAATTAATGTGGACGAATTGGTGGGTATTGCCATTGTCGCCTGCGTTATTAATGGCAATTACCTTGAGGGAGCAGTGATTAGTGTGATCATGGTTTTGGGAGCTCTTGTGGAAGAAGCGGTAAGTGACAATGCCCGTAACGCCATTCGCAAACTGGTGGAAGTCACACCTGATACGGCCACTATTGAGAAAGACGGTAAGGCGCTTGAGGTGGATGTCAAAGAAGTTGAAATAGGTGATATTGTTATCCTCAAAGCAGGTGAAACCATTGCTGTTGACGGTACAGTCATAGATGGAGCGACCGCCGTGGATGAATCATCCATAACAGGTGAATCCATTCCGGTACAGAAGAAAGTTGGAGAGCAAGTTTTCGCAGGAACCCTTTGCACTGATGGATTCATAAAGATTCACGCAGACAGGGTCGGAAAGGATTCTACAATCGGCAGGATCATCCAGATGGTTGAAAAAGCCGAACAGCAAAAAACAAGGAGCGGAAAGATCGTCGATACCTATGCCGCCTGGTTCACTCCTGTTATTCTTTCGGCCGCAGTGCTTACCTACCTTTTCACTCAGGATATTACCAGGGCAATTACAGTCCTTATTGTTGGCTGCCCCTGTTCGTTCCTGTTGGCAAGCCCCGTCACGACCATTGCTGCCATAGGGAGAGCCGCTAAATCCGGAATTATGGTCAAAGGCGGCAGGTACCTGGAAAATATTGCTGACGCTACAGGATTTTTCTTTGACAAGACCGGGACCATCACCGCAGGCGATCCTGAAGTTGTTGCCGTTAACGCTGCAGAAGGGATAATGGAAAATGAGGTGTTAGGGATGGCCGCAGCGCTGGAAAAAGGGTGCCTGCATCCCCTTGCGGCAGCCATTGTCAAAAAGGCCGTAGAATTAAAAATTGATTGCGGAAAAGCAGAGGAGATCCGTACGGAAGCCGGCCAGGGGATTTCCGGGATGATTGAGGGACGGCATATGGAAATTATGACCAGTGGGTCTTTGGATGATAACGGCTACACAAATATCGATGTCCTTGCCGATGGCACAAAATACGGTTCAATCAGCCTCATGGACCGGCCTCGTGCTACAGCCGAAGCAACGGTAAAAGCCATTAGGGGCTTGGGCATAACAAAGATTGCGCTTATCTCGGGAGATCAGAATTCCCCGGTGAAAAACGCTGCTGAATCGGTGGGCATCAATGAGTACTATGCCGCCCAGAAACCGGGCCAGAAACTGGAAAAGATAGAAGGTTATAAAGAGGGCGGAGCTATCTATATTGGCGACGGCATTAATGACGCCCCGGCATTGAAGGCCGCCGATACCGGTATAGCCATGGGAATCAGAGGCGCGGATGTGGCGCTGGAGACGGCTGATATCGTCTTAATGAATGATAAACTTGAACAGCTGCCCTTTCTTATCCGGCTGAGCAGGAAGATGTCCAGCACCATAAAAACTAATATCTGGCTGAGCTTCGGGATTAATTTTGTCGCGGTCCTTGCCGGTGCCACGGGTCTGCTCAGCCCTATTCTGGGAGCGGTCACCCACAATATAGGCTCCATACTGGTTGTGGCCCTTGCCGCCTCCATCAGGTTCATGAAAGAAGAGAGCCTGGTTTAAGGAGATTTCAGGGATTCAGTACACAAAGCCGAACATTCCGGTTCAGCGGCGGTGGTACGCCGTCCGCTGGAACCGGTTGTGAGCTGACCGTTTTTTACCGCCCTGTCAGAAGCCCGCGAAGACGTTTATGCTACGCCAGGTCGAAGCGGTCAAGGTTCATTACTTTGTCCCACGCCGCTACAAAGTCGCGCACGAACTTCTCCTGGGAATCCTCACATCCGTAGACTTCCGACAATGCCCTGAGTTGGGAGTTCGAACCGAAGAGGAGGTCGATACGGGTACCGGTCCACTTGAGTTCGCCCGTTGCGCGATCACGACCCTCGAACACGTCATCGTCTTCCGCGCTTGCCTTCCACGTCGTGCCCATGTCGAGCAGGTTCACGAAGAAGTCATTGGTGAGTGTTTCTTGCCGCACGGTGAAGACGCCGTGCCTGGACTGGCCGAAGTTGGCATTCAAGACGCGCATACCGCCAACGAGAACGGTCATCTCAGGAGCGGTCAGCGTCAACAATTGCGCCCGGTCGACCAGCATTTCCTCCGCCGTTACGGCATATTTGGTTTTCCGGTAGTTGCGGAATCCATCGGCTTTCGGTTTCAGGACAATGAAAGACACCGCATCGGTTTGCTCCTGCGAGGCATCCGTGCGCCCAGGCGTGAAGGGGACCGTTACATCGTGATCGGCATTCTTCGCCGCTTGCTCCACACCTGCGCATCCACCCAGAACAATCAAGTCGGCGAGCGAAATTTTTTTACCGCCGGATTGCGCGTCGTTGAATGTCTTTCGGATGCCCTCGAGGATTTCAAGCACCTTCGCCAGTTGCTCGGGCTGGTTGACTTCCCAGTCCTTTTGTGGCGCAAGACGAATACGCGCCCCGTTGGCCCCGCCGCGCTTGTCGGAGCCACGGAACGTGGATGCCGACGCCCAGGCAGTCGAGACCAGTTCCGGGAGGGTCAGGTCCGAAGCGATGATCTTGCCCTTGAGGTCGGCGATGTCCTCTGTGTCAATCAGATCATGATCGACTGCGGGAACCGGGTCCTGCCAGATCAGTTCCTCTTCAGGCACTTCCGGACCAAGATAGCGCGAGCGCGGACCCATGTCTCGATGGGTGAGCTTGAACCACGCTCGGGCGAAAGCATCTGCAAACGCCTCGGGGTTTTCGTGGAAGCGTTTGGCAATGGGCTTATAGACCGGATCCATTCGCAGCGAGAGGTCTGCCGTGGTCATGATGGGCGGCTGCTTCACGGACGGATCGTGGGCGCTTTGAACCAAAGCGTCCGGATCGGACGGAACCCACTGTTGGGCTCCGGCGGGGCTTTTCACCAGATTCCAGTCGTAGCCGAACAGGGTGTCGAAATAGCCCATGTCCCATTTGGTGGGGGTGAAATTCCAGGGCCCTTCAATGCCGCTGGAGATCGTGTCATTTCCTTTTTCGCTTTTGAACACGCTCTTCCAGCCGAGGCCCTGCTCCTCAATGGGGGCGGCCTCCGGTTCCGGGCCTACCTGCGCTGGGTCGCCCGCGCCATGGCACTTGCCGAACGTGTGTCCGCCAGCGACGAGCGCAACGGTTTCCTCGTCGTTCATGGCCATGCGGGCGAAGGTTTGGCGGACATCGCGACCCGAACCCACCGCATCCGGCTCGCCGTTCGGCCCTTCCGGGTTCACGTAGATCAGGCCCATCTGCACAGCCGCGAGGGGATTCTCGAGATTACGGTTACCCGAATAGCGATTGTCGCCAAGCCATTCACTCTCGGTTCCCCAGTAAATATCCTTCTCCGGTTCCCAGGCATCCTCGCGTCCGCCGGCGAAACCGAAGGTCTTGAATCCCATTGACTCCAGCGCACAGTTGCCGGCGAGGATCATAAGGTCGGCCCAGGAGATTTTGTTACCGTACTTCTGTTTGATCGGCCAGAGCAGCCTGCGCGCCTTGTCGAGGTTCACATTGTCCGGCCAGCTGTTGAGAGGTGCCAGACGCTGGTTGCCGGTTCCCGCGCCCCCTCGGCCATCGCCCATGCGGTAGGTGCCCGCACTGTGCCACGCCATGCGGATGAAGAGCGGGCCGTAGTGTCCCCAGTCGGCCGGCCACCACTCCTGCGAGTCGGTCATCAGTTCATAGATATCCTTCTTCAGGGCATCATAGTCGAGCTTTTTAAATGCCTCGGCATAGTTGAACGCCTCACCCATGGGATTGCTCAGGGAAGAATGCTGGTGCAGAATGTCGAGATTTACCTGATTCGGCCACCAGTCCCGGTTCGTCGTGCCGCCGCCGGGTACTTGTTTGCTGGTTCTGCCCGTTACCGGGCACTTGCTTTCGTTACTCATATCCGACCTCCGCTTTCAGGTTTGTGTTTGTACAGCTAACAGTGTGGATAGGTGGAAAATTTTCCAGCTATCAGAGCATAGAAACCCCCGTTCTTCCGTGAAAAACGGGGGTTTCAAATATCCTGAATCATGTTATTGCCTCTACGGGATGAAGCGTTATGAAAATAGTGAAAAATTCAACAGGCAATCATCCAATAAATTCTCTATGCCTTTGCTGATTTCAAGTCAAGAAAAAATTGATTTTGTGGGGAATGTTTCTCTCTCACTTTTTATCGATTTGTTCCCCAGGGAGAGTAGCAGGCCGAACCTCCACGGCACGCTGCCAGGGCCATCGCCCCTCCACTTCCAACTGTAAGGCCATGCTGAGGAAAGTACGGATAAGGACGATCAGTCCAAGGACCACGACGTTATCTAAAGTGGGTGAAACAACGACCGTCCGAATAATATCGCCGGCCACCAGGAATTCAAGACCCAGCAGGATGGCCCGCGCGATATCTTGTCGGTACACCTGATATGATTTGGCTTGGCCCTCCTGCCGACGAAACAGGAAGCGCCAGGTTGCGATGAGCGCGCCGAAGACAATTAGCAAAACGCCTATGGCGTCAATTGCCATCCCGATCCAGTCCATCAATTCACGGTAGTAGGCCATCACTCCTCCTCGCTATTCACCGATAATTCAAAAGGTTTTCCACACAAAGCAAATATGATTTGCTAGTTTTCTCTCTGATTGTATAAATCAATAAATTTCTTTGGAGACATAATATCGATATCGATGTATTTTTCTATTTCTTTGAGATGCTTGTCTCCTGAAACGATAATTTTACTGTCGAGGGCCACCGCACACTCTATAAACTTGTTGTCATCCGGGTCATTTTCTACAATTTCGATTTTTGGCGTTTTAGCTGTGAAAATAGAATTGTAACCTTCAGCGAATAACTTTGTTAAGTTGTGTATTTCCTTTTGATTTTTTAAACCTAGCCTATTGAGAACCCCAAGATATTCCTCAATTATATTCTGCGAAAGGCATATAACTATTTTCCCACCCTTCCAAAGGTTAATAATTTCTCTTGGTATGCCTCCAAAAAATGAAAAGATGAAAACATTTGTGTCAATAATGACCTTAAGCATTTTTAGACCGTACTTGTTTTATGGCCTCATCAATATCTGCCTCTGAAATATCTTTTTGAGAAAGATTTTGACCGATTCTATTCCAGAGATTATCTATGTAAGCTCCCATGTCCCTTTCTTTTGTGTATTTTTCCAATAATTCTCTCACGAGCTCACTTAGATTTTTACCTTCGGCTTTTGCTAATTGGCTGACTTTATTTTTCAAGCTCGGTTCCACTCGAATAATCATTTGAGTTGTCATGATGAACCCTCACGCAATATAAAAGGTTTTATCTTTCTTTTTATCTCATAATCCACTGTTTTAAAAAAGAAAAAATATTTACGCTGTTTAATGGCGTCGCGCTGTATATATAAGTTATACAGGTTTTCCGGAGGTGTCAATGACATTATTTTTTGCCGAGGCCCTTAACAAAAATCAGAAAATACTCCCGTGGCAGAAAATCGTACTCTTTTCCCAGGGTAAATCCTGAAGCGGCAAGCTCCCCCTTGACCTGTTCTGATGAAAGGCGCATTTCAGGGGGAGGGCCCACCACCGTGGCCCCGGGTCGGTATTCAATAATGGCCACCCGACCACCGGGCTTCAGAACCCTTCTCACTTTTCTCATGTAATCCACGCGATTATCGATCTCTTTATACACACTTGAGAAAAATACGAGGTCACAGGAGTTTTCCGGCAACATGGGATTATCAAATGCACCCCGAACCACTTTCACGTTATGAAGGCCTCTGGCGTTAGCCCTTTTTTTGAGATCTTCAAGCATCACATCCTGAACATCGGTGGCATAGACCAACCCGAAGGGACCTACCGTTTTTGAAAACCGTTCCGTGAAATAACCTCCCCCGGCCCCAATATCAGCAACAACATCCCTTGGAGAAATATGTAACGTTTTGATGACTTGATCAGGTTTCTGCCAGGTATCCCGGGAGGGTGATTCCAGATACCACAGATAATCAGGGTTAAACACCATGTGGCCTTTATAATCGATGACCGTCGGAGCACAGGCCGGCCCCGTGCAGAAAAGGCAGGCCAAGAGCACACAAAACACAACAGATTGCAGGTTTTTCACAATCCCCCCACGTCTGGTTTTACCTTTCGAACAATGGTTTCCAGGGCTTCCTTTTCCGCTTCCCGGGTTTCACGGCTGTATGGTCCTGACAAAACCGTTTCCAGTCATTGTTAATGGTTTCCGCAGCAACCGCCGCCGACACCGCAATCCCCCATGCGGCCCGCCATGGCCCGAACGATCTCGGTTTGATCGGCATCTTCAATATCATAGACCGTAACTTTCATGAAGAAAACGTCCATGTGCCTGGCCTTTTCAGGCAGGGGAACCGCCAGACGTCCGAACATCTCATCAAAGCGCCCGCCCTGAATTTCTAAATGAAGGATATCGCCCACTTTCTTGTCCAACAGCTCATATTCAAAGGTCGTATATCCCTCGGGCCCAACCCCCACCACAAGCTCAAAAGAGACCGGCTCAGGCGTCAAATCCATTATCTTTTCATGGATTCCCGCTTCAAGGAGCAGGGTGACCCTCTTAAATCCTTCGACTTTCCGGTTTGATTCGCTCATAGAAATTTCCTTCCCCCGCTATAAATATTTCTGGCCCTCGGCACAGAGAACCTGTAATATTAAAGAAACGGAAAAAACAGGAGGCAAAATTGGCAAAGCATCTCATCTGGATCGACCTGGAAATGACAGGACTGGATCCCGAAACCTACGTGATCGTGGAAATCGCATCCATTGTCACCGACGACCAGCTCAACATTGTGGCCGAGGGACCGGACATTGCCATCAATCATCCGGATGCCGTCCTTTCATCAATGGAACCCTGGAGTCTGGAGCACCACCAGGCCTCGGGGCTGACGGATCGCATCAAGGCTTCCCCCTACACCTGTGCACAAGCCGAAACCGAAACCCTCGCCTTCCTTTCCCAATATTGCGAAAAGGGCGCTTCCCCCCTGTGCGGCAATTCCATCGGCCAGGACCGCCGCTTTCTGGTGAAGCACATGCCGTTACTGGAGGATTTTTTTCATTACCGCAACATCGACGTCAGTACCATCAAGGAACTGGTCAAGCGATGGTGCCCTGCCCTTTCCCGGTTTGAAAAGGAAAAAACCCACCTGGCATTAAGCGATATCAGGGAATCCATCGACGAGCTGGTTTATTACCGCAAAAACGTTTTTCTCCCCTGAACCCTGAAAGGAAAAAAGGCTCAATAAACGGTAATTTCTTCAATGGTCCCATTTCCGAATTCACCCATGGTCTCGGCGGCGATGGTCAACCCATCCTTGAGAAACTCCGCTCCAACACCCGGAATGCCGTAACCATAAAAAAGAACATTCTCCGTGCCTTCTGAAACCCTTGTTTTTTCATCGGCCCCCTGGCAGAGCACACACACAATCTCTTTGTCATCCCGCAGCACAATTTCCCCGTCTCGGGTGTGCATCTCCCGTTGACCCATCCCCCGGCACAGCTCCCCCACACCCGCCACATCCAGCGTTAACGCGCCTTGAAATCGATCATAGTCTGTCACCGCCACCAGGATGCCCGCACACATTTCCGCCATAAAATGGGCATCCACCATGAGGTTATACCTGGGAAAACCGCTGTTGATGGTCCGCTTTAGATGCCCCGGCAGCGGGCAGGAAAACCCGAAATCTTTGAAGAATGCATCATAGGCATTGATCCGATCGGTGATCTGCGCCAAAGTCGACCGCTTCCGCATTTTCCTTAAAAGCTTTCGTTTATGCGCATCAAACCCTTCCGGGTTTTCAAAATTCCTGCACCCCGAGATCAAGGTAAGCCCGAAAGGGACCCCTGCATATTTCGCATCATAGGCTTCCGATCGGGCAAAAACGACCGGTTTTGTTTTGCTCATAAGCGCCTCCTCATGTGATCAATACAAACGATTTACTGATATCTATCACATGGGGGAATAATTCTGCAACTACCGGCTTATCCTTTCACCTAAAACTTGCAAGCGCCTCTTTTGCCGGAGATACAAGGCATCAAGCGTGCAGCCGTATAGCATACTGCAAACACTTGATAACGAAGTAGATTCGGTAAAAGAGGTGCTCCCGAAGGGTTCAACTTTTTGAATGAAAGATACTAAATTACAGACAGCATTTCGGTGTCACTAAAAAAGTCTTTATGATCTGACAACATATAGTAATTTAAATATTTATATTCATTACGGAAAAGTTGAATGCATGTTTTAGGTTTCAAGCTTTTTCAGGGGACGCTCATTTGCCGTCAGAAAAATCTTGACAGTCTGACGCGATGAAACTATATTCCACAAAAAGAATTCAGGAGCTGGTATGAAAAAATTCACCGAAGTCATGAAAGCATTGTCCGACCTCAACAGGGTCAAGATTTTGAAAATACTGCAACACCGCTCCATGTGCGTATGCGAACTTCGGGAAGCCCTTCAGGTGTCCCAGCCCACCGTTAGCAAGCACCTCAAAATATTGGAAAGGGCTGGGCTGGTTAATAGCAAGAAGGACGGCTTGTGGGTTGATTACTTTCTCGCTGACGGAGGTGAAAGTCCCTATGCCGGCTCCCTTCTGGGAAACCTTCGCCACTGGATGGAAAACGATGCTGAAGTTTCCCGCCTGGTGAATCGGCTTCCGTTTATCAACAGAGAAGAGGTCTGCAAACGATAAAGGATTTTCCTGAAAACACTATATTGCCAGATTGCTATTTATGCATTAACGCCTCGTCAAAGAAGAAAGGAATGGAACCATGGAAATTAAGGTACTGGGGCCGGGATGCCCTAAATGTGAAGAAACTGAAAAGCGGGTAAATGAGGCCGTTTCTGAGGCAGGGATTGAGGCCTCAGTGGAGAAAGTCAAGGATATCATGGAAATCGCCAAAAATGGTGTTTTCATGACCCCGGCCGTGGTGGTGGACGGGGAGGTAAAATCCGTGGGCAAGATCCCTTCAAAGGAGCAAATCAAAGGCTGGATAACCCAATAAACAATTAGGAGGTCAATACCATGTCAGACGCACGTCTTTTGGCGGAATGGTTTCCGGAATTCGCTGAGCATCTGGACAAAATGGATGAAACTTATAAAGAAATGCGAACCATCGATGAAAAAACATATCAATTCATCTGTTTTGCCCTGGCCATCAAGGCCCGGTCAAAACCCTGTCTTTTAAAGCATTTCATGGGAGCGCTGGAAGCGGGCGCCACCGTAAAGGAACTCGCCTACATTATGGGTTTGACCTTCCGGGAAGCGGCGGGCGGGGACGACTGCTGGACCCATGACGCCCTGGGGGACTACAAGGCACTCATTGCCGAGGGTCTCAAAAGCTCCGAGTGTTGCGCCCGCTAAAAGGAATAAAATTCAGGGACAGACCACGTTTATTTTCTTTTACTAACAAAAAATAGGGTCTGTCCCCTATTTATTTCACTGTCGTATGGTTTCACTGGGCCTTTCGAAACGCCTCCAACACCCCCGGCAGGGCTTCCACCAAATACAGCGGCAGCGACAAAAGGTTAAAAGAAACCGGTATACTGCCCCCATCCATTCTGACCGAATGAGTGAGAGAGCGGATTTCCGGGAGATTCAGATCAAAGCGAACGCACAGGGATGATTTTCTTCGTGCCGCAAACTGGTGCAGGCTTTTGAGGGTCCCGCTTTTTCCGGCTTTGACTTCAACGGGAACCACCAGATCGCCGCTGGATGTCACATAATCGGTTTCCGCATTGGCGGTCTTCTGTTCCCGAAGCCAGTATGTCAACTGCGGTGGCTCAAGGGGCAGAAGCAAATGCTGCCCCACAAACTGTTCCGCCAGCTTTCCTTCATTGACAAGGTTGTCGCCATCCAGGGCATTGAGCGCAATCCAGTCCAACCCGGTGAGGTAAGCGACCAGTCCCACGTCCATGAAGATCAGCTTATACACATTCTCGTTGATGTCGGCAAAGAGCGGCACTCCCGAACAGTGGCTGTGAAAAACCCGATGGCATACCCGGGCCTTTACCAGCAGATCGATAGCCGCTTTGACGTTTCGGGATCTGTCTTCTCTGCTGATGTTGCTGTATTTAACCTTCTGCCCGATCATTCGGGGAATCTGTCTGAAAACCTTTTGCATCAGGGCCAGGTCCTTCTGTTTGGCGTACTTGGAAAAATCATCCTGGTAGGTTCCGGCAATGGACCGGTGCACCGCTGTCACTTCGGTAACGGCGTTCTCCTCAGCAAATGCAGCCACTGCTTCCGGCATTCCGCCTACAAACAGGAATTCCCGCTGACGTTTGAGCAGCTTCCGATGGGCTGTGACCGGTATGGCATTATTTATTCGGAAGTCGGATATAATGGAAACCAGCGCTGGTTCCACAGCCGCCAAAAACTCGCTGAAGGTCATGGGTCCCAGATGGTAGTATTCGATGCGGCCCACGGGCATTGAAAAATGGTGGTCGGCCAGAGCAAATTCAAGCAGGGATCCGGCGGATATCAGGGGGAGTTCAGGCATCTCTTCATGGAAGTATCGAAGGGCCTGTATGGCGTGAGGGGTCGCCTGAATTTCGTCTAAAAACAAGAAGGTGCCGGGGGATCGTATTTTCCGGCCCACCAAAGCGTTCAGCTCCTGGATAATCAATCCCATATCGAGGGTTTTGAAAATGTTGTCCAGATACAGGTTTTGCTCCAGATTGATTTCATTCAAGACCAGCCCTTCTGAAGCCGCAAAATGGCGGACCAGAGTGGATTTTCCCACCTGGCGGGCGCCCCTCAGCACCAAAGGCTTTCGGTTCTTTTTTTGACACCACTTATTCAGGTGTTTTTCAGCATGTCGTTCAAGCATTGGTCAAAACAAACCCCTTTCTTAACCAAACATTTAACAAAAAAGGTGTTTATTGTCAACTGGTATCAGAGCATAAATCAGGCAATAGGGGTCAACGGCAGATGACCCCCTGATTACAGAGGTGAAGGAAAGCATACCTCATCATATTTCGAAAGAAAAGTCTTTGACCGCTCCCTATACTGAAAGGCCGGTTTTCAACTTTGAATTCCGGGGATACAATCCTAAGTTATTGGCAAATAAGATTTCATAATAGATGAAAGTCATCCGGCCATCGCCGTCCACTTGGCAGCGATCGATTCTTGATTGCGACATCAAAAGCCGATAGCATTTCCACCACTGTGGATTTTTTTGATCCTGGCTTCTTCCTCCAAGGCGCTCACAAGGTCCTGATGTTTCAATCCTTTTGAAGGGTAAAAGGAATATCGGTCCCTAATGATTTTGAAATCACCAGGGGATAGATCCGTAATCTCGATCAAGCGGTTCTTGTTTTTCTTGTCCAACGGCGATTTGATCATGGACGAGAGAAGTTTCCCGTAAAAAACGACATTCCCTCCAGAGGTGAGAAAATCAAAACTTACCTTGTGGTTGAACCTCCGAATGGAAGCAGCATCCAGGTCTTTCATACGATTGGATGTGCAGATCAGGATGCCCCTGAAGCGCTCCATGCTGGTAAGAAATTCATTGGTGAGGCTGAGTTCCCAGGAGTGTTGCGCTCGATCCCGGTTAAAAAGAAGCGATTCCGCTTCATCCATGATCAGGATGGCTTCCTCCCGTTCCGCCTCTTCAAAAGCGTCCCGGATGTTCTTTTCACTTTCTCCCACATACATGCTTTGAATGTCGCTGACACGCCTACAGATGATCTCCCGGTCCAGGCGCTCTCCAATGTAGCGGGCCAGTTCGCTTTTTCCGCAGCCGGGGGGACCGCAAAAAAGGAGATTCATGTTCACCATTTCATCCTGATGTGAATTTCTGAGATAGGCGTCAAATTTTTCTAATTGCGCCATCACCGCATTGATGTCCCCCTTGATATTCAAACCGTCCAGGGAATAGCTTTTATCAATCCGATCTCGATCAACCTTTTTTTCACCACCATTTTTCAATGTTTCATGGGCCTCCAGGGCCAGCTTCACACTTCTTATAAATGCGCCTTTTGTTTTGAGACCTATTTCCCCGGCCTTTTTGACCGCCAGATCCGCTGCCCCTGCACTGACCCGGTAAGTCCTTGCGAGGTTCTCAATTTCTGCCAGGTTCAAAAAGCGTTTGGCCTTGTTTTTTCTCAGAATGTTTTCCCAGAGCTGAATGCGCTGGCGTTTGTTGAAGGGCCTGAAATGGAGGCTGAATGAAAACCGCCGAAGCACCGACGGTTCAATATCGTCTATCTGGTTCGTGATCCAGACCATCCGGAGTCCACGCGTCTCCAGCAATTCGTTCATCCACCCCTTGTCCTGGGTTTCCCCCCGCATAAACCATGAATATTGCGTGTTCAGGAGGTTGTCCGCTTCGTCTACCACGATGAGCGAACCCGGCCCTGAATTTGTCATATTGATGCAGGCCAGGATGGCCGCCCGTCTGTTCCGGGTGGTGTTGGCCTCTCCCCGCACAATACCGTAGGAAAGAATGCTTGTTGCCTGTGCAACCCCGGCAGCAAAACTGCTCTTCCCTGTCCCCGGCGGACCGTAAAGAAGGATGTGGGTCGATGATTTCGGTTTTTCCCGAAGGAGCGCCATGGTGTGCTCGATGCTTTTTTCACCCACAAAATGATGCCCCAGGGGAATGCTTTTGTGATTCAGGCGAACGAAGAAGTTTTTGCTTATAAGCCTGGATGAGGGGTTTTCAAAAAGAGGACGAAAATCATCCTCCAGACGGAAATCATACCTGTCAATTTCAAAAAGGCCGATTCTTTCCAGCTTGCCGGTAAGGATATCGTTCAAAGCGCTTTTGCTGATGTTCAGGAGATTGCTGAGATATCGCCTGCCACTGAATTTCTGGCATTCCAGATGGTTGACAAAATAGGCCTCTACAGGGTCATAGTTGGATACGATGAAAAGGAATCTACAGAATTGACATTCCTGTTCCGTCAAGCCAAACATTTCCCGGATGACATCCAGGTTCTTTTCCAGGTCCGATTTTCCCCTGTATCGAAGTTCCTCAATTTTCAGGGTCAACAGGCGTTGCACCTCGCGAATCATTTTCCTGTGGAACCCGGGCGCCATCTTTGAAATGATCCGCCAAAGTTCCCGGCCGTATTCGTCATGATCAAACAGGGATTCAGAAAGGCTTTCCGCAATCTCTTCTCGGTCTTCATCTTCGAACTGGTTTTCAAGGAATTCGCCCAAACCTTCACGGTTTTGTCCCAGGTTCCAGCAAATCAGGTCCAGAGCTTCCTCATCCAAAACCGGAAAGCGGTCAAGATGCCCAATCAGGATAGCCGCTGTATGGCTCAAAACAAACCGTTCATTTTTGTCAGGCATCTGATTTTGGCTTCCCCCTATGTTTTTCCGTCTCTTTCTTCTCTTTCTTACCATTGGCATATTTGAATCCTCCTTCTTTGCGCTTGTTGGAAACAGTATCTCATGGTAGTGTTCCATAGGACGGAACGATGGGTTATTATTTTGATGGATTCAGCAAAGGCTTTGAAATACTTTAAGACCCGCCGGTATTGTGGGATTCCGTGAATTTCGAAAGGTAATTCATGCCCAGAAAAAGCAGCGACAAAACCTATGGTGAGAAGTTGATCAGCCTCTTTGCCCGGCTCCTGTTTACCAGGGAACCTCATTCTCTGTCGGACCTGGCCCGAGTGCTGGATTGTTCCAAGCAAACAGTGCTGAGGCTTATCGAGGATATTGAAAGATCGTACAAGGTCCACATTGAATGGTCCATGGAGGGTCGAAGGCGGTTTTTTCGCCTGAAAACGCTTGGGCAGCAACCGCCCACTCTGAACCTGACGGCCACGGAACTTCATGCGCTCTATATGTGCAGATCCTTTGCCGAGCACCTCCTGGGCCGCCGGTTCCTGGATGAAGCGACCCGGGCGCTGGAAAAAGGCCGTGCCCTCCTGCCACGGGAGGCTAGTTTTTCCTCCCGCCACTTTGCCTCATTCAGGCCGGGAACCATTGATTATACGCCCCAGCAGGAGTCCATTCGAACCCTTCTGGAGGCCATGGAGAAAAGCCGGGTCTGCAAAACTTCCTATCGGGCCATTTTGGCGAAGAAATCCAAAACCTTCTACATTAAGCCGTACCGGCTCTTCTCACACCAGGATACGGTTTACCTGCACGCAGGTCTGGCCAGAAAGCCTGGGGCTCTGTACAAGGAGTCCGCGTTTGACAACCTCCTGGCCGTTCACCGGATTCAAAAAGCAGAGCTGGACGAAAGGCCTTTCAAGTTTCCGGAAGGTTATGATTTTGAAAAAACCTTCAACCGGAACTTTGGCGTGATCAAAGAAGAAGCCTTTGAGGTGAAGGTGGAATTTATCGGATTTGCCGCAAAATTTGTAGCGGAGCGTATCTGGAGTCCCGACCAGCAAATTGAGCAACTACCGGACGGAAAGATCCATCTCTCTTTCAGCGCCTCCTCCGAGCCTGAGTTGGTGGCGTGGCTACTATCATTTGGGGATGAGGCCAGGTTGCTCGGGCCGGACTGGTTGGTGGAAAAGGTGAAAGGGCAGGTAGCGCGGATGGAAAAAAATTATAGGGTTTAAACCAGTGATTTTTGGGATGCAGATTTCCGCAGACGATAAAAAATAGAAGATCAGCGATAACTATTTTGTCGAAAATTGGCGCAAAGTGACCGCAGTCTATGCTATACTTATTTTCTGGACCGTTTGATCAATAGGTTGGGAAACGCCTGTGGTATTTTCAAAACTGAACATTTTACATCTTCTGAATGGCGTGGTGGGTCTGGCTGAAGTTCCCTCCACGATATTGCGTTATGGATTCCCAAATCGGCGCGTGGGATAAGGGGGGAAAGATGAAGCCTTTCAAAACGTCTTCGCTCAACAAAAACGAAAGAAGCGCTATTCGAACTGCTGATGAAATACTCAGAAAGCAATTCCCTATTGTCAATGTAATCCTTTTCGGTTCAAAAGCTCGGGGCGATTCAGATGCTCATTCAGATATTGACTTGCTCCTCATAACTTCCCGACCTCTTCATTGGAAAGAAGAAAAGTCTATTATCGGGGTACTGTTCGACATTGGTATCGAATATGATGTTATTTTCAGCCCGTTGTTTGCCTCTGGGGATGAGTGGGAAGGTGGTATATTTACCCAATTCCCTGTTTACGAAGAAATCATGAGAGATGGGGCCATTGTCGCGTGAACAAGCAGATTATCATTGACTATTGGATGGAAAAGGCGCGGGATGACCTTGCATCCGCACAGGACAAGTTTCTGCCCGCGCAAAATTGCCCTGCTCACGGCTGACGGGCTGATACCGAGTCCATTGGCAAAGGCGACGGAGGGTAACCCAAGCTGACGCGCTCCCACGCAACAGTGGGCACGGGGGACGGGCATAATTAAACAACCAACCTTCTCTAAACCCACCTGGAAAAGTCTTAAAATGTGATCTTTCATTGTCTTTGAAATGCTCCCAATCCTCATATGAGTCAAGGTCAAATTCTCCCTCCTTTTCCAAGTGAACTTGGCAGCTTAAGCCTCGCTTCATCCGATTCTTTGAATGCGTTACATGCGGTCAGCGTCCTTATGACAGCGTTGTATGACGGCCACTGGAGCGCGTAAGTAAAAAGTTGGGCGAAATCCATTACCTTGATGAGTGACTCCGGGTTGTTGGACCTGGACAGGGCTCTAAGGGCAAGCAAGTAATCGTCTCTGAACACAATGGGCACGATTATACGACATAAATCAGCGTGTATAAGCTCGGCATTCATCATAATCCTGGCAATTCTGCCATTCCCGTCCACGAAAGGATGCACCTCAGCGACCATAAACATCATGAAGATGGCGCGTGCCAGCCCAGGTTCAACAGCATGGTACATGTCAAAGCCCTGGAGCAAGGTGCCGCGCACAAGCTCGGGCGCCACAAAGTGAGTATCACCGGCGCGGTTGGGTTCCTGCTTGAACTCACCCGGCAGTTTATGGGGACGCGCCTCCATCACAGCGTGGTGGCGAGATGTCATGAGAGAAATGAAATCATCGAATGATTCGGGAACTGTGCGCATTTCCTGCTGATTTGAGACAATGCGAAATGTCCCCATGATGTCGTGGGCATCCTCCGGTCGCTCTTGTGGTATTTTGTTTTGGAAAACAATCGCATGTGCCTGGTCAACCTCAAATTCAGTCCCTTCAATGTGGTTTGAAAAATAGGCCTCGAAGAACGCCGCCAGATGGGTTTCCTCCTCCGAGAGTCCGCTCTCTTTTCTCATGGGCAGTTGTGACTGTGTCAAGTAGGCAAACAGGCGGTTGAAAATCTCTAACCTTTGTGGATCATACGGTACACCGAGCGATGTGGCGCGCGCTTGCGGGGAGGCGAGCTCTCTGGCCGGCCGTGTACGCAAGATAGCGCTGATAATCTTGTTCAGTTTTTGAAACGGGTCTTCCATGTGAAGCGAGAGGGCAATCGTTCGGGCGTCGTCACGGAGTTGATTGAGAGCATCAGCACCTTGAATTTGGCATATGCAATCCAGTCTTTCCTCAATATCGGCTCTGGAAAGGACTTTGGCAATTGATGAGCGACTGCGTGAAATTTGCAGGTTCTCGAGAAATGCCCGCGCTCGGGAGGACATGAAGAGTCCCCGGAGAAAAGGCATGTCGCCTTCCACTGGTCCAGGCCCTTTAAGGAGATGTACGGAGAAACCGGGAAGATTCACTTTCCGTGAGTATTTGTAGGTCAAGAAAAGATCCCCGGTCTTCGCCGGCCCTCCTTCCAAGGCTGTGCGGTGACTGAGGACTGCGCCCGGAAAGAGTTTCGTGAGGATCAAATAGAGATTGCGTGTCACTATGGCTTCGTCACTGTCTTTCTTATTAGAAGTATATATGCGTGGGACAAGCCTTCGTAGCGTGCCGGACCTCACCCATCGACTGATCCTTTGGGACTCAGCCTTATCAGCGGACGCGAAGACGATTTCCGGTAGATTTCTTTGCATGGAAAGACCTATAAAAGGTGTATTTGTAGAATATTTTCCATAAAAAAGACGATCTTGTCAACTATTTCAGTGAGAAAGCGCGGCAGGCCTCGAAATGCGACACAAAGGCCGCCAACCGCCGGCAGGCTTGCATCCCCCCAAGAAAGGCATAGTTCACGAATATCGGTAATTTTGTAAACGGCATCCTGAACCTGGTAAACTCCACTGTTTGGGTTTTCACCAGCGGTTGCCACAATGCCTGTTGTTTTATTGCAGGAGTTTCGTGGTTTCTATTTTGCCCGATTTTCGATTTTCAAATTTTTAATACGTTTGAATTCCTTTTCATCCGGGCTCTCCCTCTCTGAAGATAAGTAAGATGTCCCTGGAACTACCTTGGAACCATGCCTATCCGATTGACACAGGTTGCTGGTTGTTGCTTTGGGGTATTCTCCTGCGCGTCTTTGATTACCCCCGGACTCAGTAGTTGGAGTAACAGCATATTTCCCGGATAAAACGGCCTGAGATCGTCATCTGTTGCGTATCCAGAGGTTCGTGGCTCGTGCCCCGCCCGAGTGGAGACGACGCGGTCCACGGGGACTTTTACGAAGGTGCATGGGGACCGAGCCAAGCTGAATCAGACGAGCCTGTGCTAACCGGATAGGCATGCTTGGAACTACTCCCGGATGATGCCCTCAAGATCCTCCGGGTGCAGCCGATAACGAATAACATTGCCCTCATGCAGGCCCCGAAACTCATTTCCTATATAATTGACGATCTCCTCACGATCCGCTTTTGAAATATCAGCCTCGGCGGCCATGGTCATAATAAGCTCCGGCCGGAATGCCTTCCAGTTGAGCACGCTACGGCGCACGGCCTTACGAACGAAATCGCGGTAGACCAGCGCGGCCTTTTCCGGGATCTCGACCTCCGCACGCAATGTTCTGTAATTATCAGCCGAAGTCATGTAGGCTTCGATATACGCTTCACGCAGCAGGGAAACATTGTTCAGCTCATAAATTCCGATGAGACCATCAATATAGGCCCTGTCATCCATGGTGAGAAACGACATAGGCGCTAAATCGGCCTTCAGTAAAGGAATATTGGAGGCAATGCGAGAGGTTCTCTTATTAATATCTTCGAAAGCCTGCAAATAAGGGATATGAACGAGAAGAAAGAACGACTGTTCAAACGGATCATTGACGGCCTCCGATTTTTCAATCAGTATATCAAATTCTTCCGCGATCGCGAACTGATCGCCAGGGGGCCTGTAGCTTGAACGGGTAATACCGACGGGCATGCGGCGCAGCCGTCCAGTCATAGCGGGGTTGACCAGAAGGCCGTTAGCGAGCAAAGCGTGGATGTTGAACAGGTCCTGCCGGCTGATTTTGATGGCAGCAAGATGCTCCACAACATACTGAATCGCTTCTTTGTGATTAAGGATCATTACCGCTTCTTTACGGTCCTTTCCGGAAGCCTCTTGTCCAAAACGGATAAGACGCTCGGTTTCTAGAATATCGTACGTATTCCCTTCCATGCGTGATGACGCCCATGACAGATCGACCAAGAGCCGTTCAAGAATACGACGCACATAGGTTCCCGCCGGCAGCGGCGAGGCGGTAGGCGTACCGACTTCATGCAAACGCTGTCGTTCAGCTTCCGTGAGGTAGAATGTCTTGTTTGGAATATAGCGGTCTAAGAATACTTTTTTATACCCAGCCGGCCTGCGGCGGTTATAAGGCTTCTGTAAATGGCCGCGGATCACGTCGGCACCCGCAAGGCTGTAGACAGTGGCCGGGCCTTTACCAGAAACCTCTAATTTGCCTTCGCCTACGAGCCTTTTCAGAGCACGCCAGACGGTCGTTTCGCTCGCTTCGGGGACAACCTCTCGGCGGATATTCTCCCGGCGGGCGCCGGGATGGGCCGCAATGTAGTCAAGTATGGCCTGGCTAGAGATCTTCATTGAAATGATTCCTCAGAGTTGTGAAATGAATATGTGATTATAATATAAAGGTATTTTCAGTTTGTCAAACTATCGTTTCATTTATTTTGAAACGATAGTTTGAACAGCCCATCACGCCGATATGCCCAGAAAAAGCAGCGATAAAACCTATGGTGAAAAGCTGATCAGCCTCTTTGCCCGGCTCCTGTTCTCCAGGGAACCTCATTCTCTGTCGGACCTGGCCCGAATGCTGGATTGTTCCAAACAGACGGTACTGAGGCTTATTGAGGATATTGAAAGATCGTACAAGGTCCACATCGAATGGTCCATAGAAGGTCGAAAGCGGTTTTTTCGCCTGAAAACGCTTGGGCAGCAACCGCCCACTCTGAACCTGACGGCCACGGAACTGCATACGCTCTATATGTGCAGATCTTTTGCCGAGCACCTCCTGGGCCGCAGGTTCCTGGATGAAGCGACCCGAGCGTTAGAAAAAGGCCGTGCCCTCCTGCCACGGGAGGCGAGTTTTTCCTCCAGCCACTTTGCCTCTTTCAGGCCGGGAACCATTGATTATACGCCCCAACAGGAATCCATTCGAGCTCTTCTGGAGGCGATGGAGAAAAGCCGGGTCTGCAAAATTTCCTACCGGGCCATCCTGGCGAAGAAATCCAAAACCCTCTACATCAAGCCATACCGGATCTTCTCACACCAGGATACGGTTTACCTGCACGCTGGTCTCGCCAGAAAGCCTGGGACTTTGTACAAGGAGCCCGCGTTTGACCCGCTCCTGGCGGTTCGCCGGATTCAAAAAGCGGAGCCGGACGAAAGGCCTTTCAAGTTTCCGGAAGATTATAATTTTGAAAAAATCTTCAACCGGAACTTAGGCGTGATCAAAGAGGAAGCCTTTGAGGTGAAGGTGGAATTTATCGGATTTGCCGCAGGGTTTGTAGCGGAGCGTATCTGGAGTCCCGATCAGCAAATTCAGAAGTTGCCGGACGGAAAGATCCATCTCTCCTTCAGCGCCTCCTCCGAGCCTGAGTTGGTGGCGTGGCTACTATCATTTGGGGATGAGGTCAGGCTGCTCGAGCCGGACTGGTTGGTGGATAAGGTGAAACGACAGGTAGCGCAGATGGAAAAGAACTATGAGTTTTAAATCTATGATTTCACTTACGTAGATTTCCAACAGCGAGGGTTCATTGGAAAAACTTAAAACTACGGCTTACCGCTCTATTCGTCGCTCTGACTTTTTGGATGCCAATTACCATTTAGCCTTCCCAAATCCGGGGGCACCTTAATTCCGGATGGTATTCTCAAAGATAAGTAAGGTGTCCCCGGAATTCGGGAATTCGCTCCGAAGGATGGAGAAAATCAAAGTCAATCGCAGGGTACTGAAGAGCCTGATTAAATGTGGAGTGTTTGATTTTACCAAAGTCTTTCGTTCAAAGCTCTTGGAGGACCTGGATGACGCCCTTCGGCTTTATGGCCACCATCAGTGAAAAAGGAGAAATAATGAGCAAAGATGATCCTGATCCAATTTTTAGGGAGGAGAGTGACAATGGAAAGTTTCAAGAAGCCAATCGGCGTCAGTTTATTGCCATCACCTCTGCTTTCCGCTTAAACTATCTGAATTGTTGCCAACCGGAAGTAATGTATTTTCTGCAAAAAAGTCCCGTTCATTTATTGTCGCCATCACGTTTCCTTGGCTGCTAACGACTAAATCACCAGCAAAAGCCGCACGACAAATCGGCCTTACAAAAAATGTACGTGGCTTTTGTCTGGCGCATTGTTTTGGTCATTTTACGGCTTCATCTAGTATGCATTCTACTTTTTTTAATAAATCAATTGTTTGTTCTAGATCTAAAACTCCCGAGTTATTCTTTCTTCGGTAATCCCCCTTAAGTATAGCAACGGTCATGTATTTTCCACTGCCAAATCGTGGAGGTTTAATTACCTCCAAAGCATGTTTGTTACTTTCATCTACAATCTTATCATGCCATTTCTGTCTGAAACTTCGGTATTTTTTTGGATCTCCAACCCAAATTTTAAAACACAGTTTACTCTCTTCTAACTGCAAATATTGACTACACTCTTCTCCTTCATTTGAATGCCACCAAAACCCCATAAAACCACGTGATGGATTAGGAACATAATCCCAACCACCATCTTCTAATTTCTTTTGAAGTTCTATAAAAAAACCTGTCCAAGACTTCCAAATCCAGTTGTTTACAGGTAATATATTATAGCTATTGACATCATTCTCTATTCCTTGAAGAAATGTGTAGTAATCCTGAAAAATAGAATTCTCTATACCAAGTTTTTCTCCATAGTTAAGTGTCGCCAAAAAATCTTGACGAGAAAACCGAATATATCCATTTTTATGAATATCACTGTAGTCGCTTTGATCTCCTGTCTTGAAGTAAATTGGCAATATATTTCCTTGAAATGATTTGCGTTTATTTATCTCGCTAAGATAGCGATTTAATTGTTCCGAATGGTTTTTTGTTCCTGTTTTATCTTCAATCAAAATTGCATACTCACCATTAACTACCGCTAAAATGTCAATTCCTGTATTTTGTTGATGTATTTCAATTCGTTTGTATTTTTTTGGTTTATTCTTGTTATGTTTTTCAAAAAATTTATCTAATAGCTTCCTAGCACACAAGCATAGTCTCTTATCATGAATTTCATTTTCCTCATTTGCCCAGGATAATAACCAACAAATAAAAGCGTCTTGAGATAATTCACTCGTGGCAAATTTAAATAAATTTGGCTTTATCATTTTACTCCTTCAAATGGTAAGGGTTTTCCTGCAATGTGGGCATTTTTACCTGTTCCATTTCCTACCTCGTTTCCTTGGCGCAGTCTGCGGCAATAATTACGCCTTGCAGCAAATTCAAATAGCTGCGCGGCCGGACAAGGTCAACCGGCGCCGGCGTGTATGGCACGCTTTTTCCCCCTCTGAATTGATATTTGACGATGTTAGCATATGTCAACTAACTTCTCCAAAATCCTCACCATCCCCAGCGTATCCAACTTACAATACACCAACAGCGCATTGCGCATTTTTTCAATTTCCGCAAAATCCTCCACCTCCCACAATCGCATCCAGGCGTTGGCTGCCATCCCCCCGTTACTTATCTCCATTTCCTCATATTTCAACTCCGACACCAGTGCAGGCAGAACATATTTCAACGAATATGAGCCTTCCATTTCCCAACGGTATACATCCTTATTTCTGAAAGGGATCATCAAATCTCTGACGTTATTGATAATATTCGCCACCTTTGCTTCATGCTCAGTGACCACTTGAATCAGTTCATTCAGAATTCCTGTTTCAAAGGTTTTGTTGTAAACAAGCACACAGGCATCTTCAGGGAGTTGATTCAACAGCTTTTCCAAGAATTCTCTTCTTGGATCAAGTTTTGCCTGCGCAAGATATTCGTAATGTAGGAGTTCTGCGCTATTTCTTTCCAGGTAGTGGAGGGAATACTGAAAAGGGATCTTTTGGTAAGGCCTTACCCCATCAAACAAGGGGATCGGAACCATGAATGTGGTTTCAAAATCCAGGAAGCAGATCGGATACCAGAGGGTATCCAGGAATTCCCTGACCGCGGTCTTGTCGGTAATACTCTTCTTATCGAGGGTTCCTTCCACTTGAATTCTTTGGTTTTGCGGTAGAATATCTTTTGGTACGTCTTCCAAACGGATTATGCCCTGCCTGTAAAGGTCAAATTTATTTGGTCCACTACCTCTCAGAGAAAATATGGAATTTTCCGGCATGTGTTGCCAGCAATGTCCCCCAAAGTCACATTCATACGGATCAGAACAGTGCCCACCAATGTTAATATCCGGGGTCGCATCTTTTAGCATTTCCCGCATTTTCTTGATTTCATCTTCGACAAACTCCTGATGTTCAATTACATCTTCCGTAAGATCCTGGATTGTGAATAGTTTTTCAATCTCGATATCGCCGTTTCTGACATACTGGTTGTTGATGTGGACAAGAAATGCCTTTGAAACAGAAAGTCCGGCGCCCTTGAGGACATAATATTGTATGGCCACATCGTTATGGTGAACATCTTTAACTGAGGTTGAATTCTTCACCTCGTAAATTTCCCATTTTCCTTCATGTTTGCGAAGGATATCGACTTTCACAAAGATATTGTCAAAGCTGAAAGCAGCTTCGTAAATAAACGCTGTTCCATCTTCAATTTCTTTTGTTGTCCGGGAAAGCTGGTCAGCCAGAGTAACATCATCAAAGGGAATTTCGACCCCATTTGGAAAAAGATTCTGTGCATATATCCCAACATCCGTGCCGATTTGAAACGACGCTTCCTGTTGTTCGGATATTTCATCTTTTAAATCGGGGTGGTATTTGTGAAGATAAAGAGACTTGTGGCATTGCAGCCCCCTGATAAACAGGGACTTGCTGAGGTAAGCATCCGATTTTCTATTCACTGAAGACATTTTAATTTTGCCTCACTATTTTCTCTTATACACACTCAATACAAACTCGTCAATCAATCAGTTCAAAATATGAAGCGCCAATCCTCTTTGTGCCGCTGCCATATCCTTCAATTGTGTATGTTCCACCATTGAATTCTGTTGGCCTATATGTCTCCCAGGCGCCTTTTGAAATTCATCCAGCCATCTGTGGAGTTCTTCATAGGGTTTTCCAAAAAACACAATCGATTCCCTGCAATGCTCTTCAAATGTCATTGCTTCTCCCTTAAATACCTGGACAAAATGGATTCAAAGGTATCCTGCTCAGGCAAATTCTCATACCTTCGGTTGGCATATTCTACAAACAGTGAAAAGGCATTCGGCGGAGTAGCAATCAGGTTTTCAAGATCTTTCACAGAATACTGGCTTGCCTCCTCAGGGATGAAGGGTTGAATGATCTTCTTTATTCCATTCAAATCCAAGCATTTTCAGATCCCTCGATAATTGGTATGGGGCGATATGACTTCATAAACGTATGCCAGGCATTCTTCCAGAGCCATCAAGAGGATTTTCTTTTTCACGGAGTCGTCCATTATCTATTACCTGCTCTACCAGAAAGAATCGGTACGGATTTCCTACCCTTGAAACGCTTAAGAGTTTCATAAACATCTTCAAAAGTTATGGTTTCATTCGCTTTTAGAAGGCCAGCCGTCTTTGCACCCTGGACGATTTCAGAGATCTCGTTCAGATGAAGGGGGTACTGCTCTACCAGGTCAAGAAGTCGTTCTTGGGTTTTGGCACCGTCTCCCAAATGTTTTTCCCATTCCCTTAACTGCAACTCTTCAGGAGGAGAATGAATTTCCAGATATCGGTTGAATTCAATAGGAAGGGCGTGGGTTTTCACGGGATTTGTCACCAGAAAGAGAAGCCCTTTGAAACCTTTGAGTTTCCTGTAGAACCCCAATAGATCCATTTTACGCTCCCCTTCAGTTGTTTCTTTCAAAAAAAGCTCTTCAAAATAAGCCTCATGGTCA
>Ga0233431_1002058_pt1 | contig 30214 bp, 24 predicted proteins | sample SI_118_April2016_FD_179867 | JGI IMG/M metagenome (GOLD analysis project Ga0233431, IMG submission 179867) | Seawater microbial communities from Saanich Inlet, British Columbia, Canada - SI_118_April2016_200_MG | ecosystem: Environmental > Aquatic > Marine > Inlet | place: Canada: British...
CAATTTGATGAAGAAAAGAAAGTACTCGATATTGTTAGAGATGAGGCCGAAGTATTTCTATTAGCCAGTGGCAATACCATTTCTGCCAGTCAGTTTTTAGAGCATTTTATGTTTCCTCCTAAAGTGCAACAAACACCTGTTTCCAAACTTAGTGGTGGCGAAAAAAGAAGGCTTTATCTGCTTACAGTCCTGATTAAAAACCCAAACTTCCTGATTTTTGATGAACCAACCAATGATCTTGATTTAGAAACTTTACAAAAGCTGGAAGAGTTTTTAGCAAATTTCCCCGGATGCCTCATAGTTGTATCTCACGATCGTTACTTCATGGACAAACTCACAGATCATCTCTTTATTTTCAAAGGAGATGGGGTGGTTACCGATTATCATGGGAGCTATACCTCCTGGCGACAAAAGCAAATTAAAACCGATAAAGCACAAAAAGCCAAGGACAAAGCAACTACACAAAAACAAGAATCAACAGAAAAGAAAAAACTCACCTATAAAGAAAAGCTTGAATACCAGCAATTAGAAAAGGATATCGATCAACTCGAATTGGAAAAGAAAACGCTTGAAGCTGATATGGAATCCTATGCATCTGATGCAGAAAAAACCGTGGAACTTGTTGAACGCTATGGAGTAGTTGAAAAAGAGCTAGATGAAAAATCGAATCGTTGGCTGGAGTTGGCTGAATTAGACAATTAGTTAATTCGATTTTCAGATTTGACAAATTTAAAAAGTTGTCAAATCTGAGAAAAATAGGCCTTACATTCTTTCAGCTCAAAACAAAATCTTGAAAATTTGTTGGATTTACAAGGGTTAATTCGTGCTCAGGATATGCCCTCATAATTGTTTTTGAAAACCTGAATTTGCCCTCCAGCCCCTCAGTGTCTCCACTAACATAACCTTAAAAATATTATCAAAAGCAAATGTGTGACACTGAGATATAGAACAATATCATTCTTAAAATCAAATTCTAATTCATCTAGCTCCACATAAAGTGACTCAGATCGGAGGAAAGAAATTAGATATTTTTCTTTATTTGCCAAAAAGCTTGCATTTACAATGCACATAATTCCTTCCTTTTTCAAAAATATAAGATTTGACAACTTTTGAAAGTTGCAAATCTGAAGCCATACAAAGCAAATAAGACTGCATTATTAATTGATTTTATGCAACTTTGCAAAGAATATTTGAGCAAAGTATCCATTATTTTGAAAAACAAATTCTCCACCGCCTGCCCCCGTAACTGTTACAGCACCTGTAGCTTTTATGTGATTGTTGAAGATGGCAAAGTTGTTAATATTGAACCACATCCTGCAAACAAAGCAACTCCTGAAGGAGTCTGTATAAAAGGCTTGGGCTATGTTGAACGAGCCAATTCTCCTGACAGGCTACTTCATCCACTACTTAAAAATAAAACAACCGGAAAATTTGAAAAGATCAGTTGGGAAGAAGTGTATTCCCTCTTGGTTGAAAAGCTAAATTACTTCAAAAACAAATATGGAAATCATAGCATCTTTTTTCTGACAGGAAGTGGGATGTCAGGTATGTTGAATGATGTCAGCAGTAACTTTTGGAAATTGTTTGGTGGTTGTACAAGGCAATATGGAAATCTGTGCTGGCCAGCAGGCCTTGAGGCCGTTCGATTGACATTAGGGGAAAATAAGCATAATGCACCCTGGGATTTAGAACAAGCCAAACTCATTATTTTCTGGGGAAAAAATCCGGCTGAAACCAATGTGCAGCAAATGATATTTGTTGAGAAAGCACAGGAGAAGGGAGCCAAAGTAATCGTTATTGATCCTCGCAAGACACAAAGTGCTGAAAGATCTGATTTACTCATTCAACCCAAACCAGGAACGGATGCAGCTCTGGCTTTGTGCATTGCCAATATTCTTATTGAAAACGGTTGGATTGATCATGAGTTTATTGAAAAGCATGTTCGCGGTTTCGAAGATTTCAAAACACATGTTCAGACTTTTACGCTTGAGAAAACAGTTGAAATTACTGGAGTCAAAGAAGATTTCATCCTGAAACTTGCAGAAGAAATTGGAACAACAAAACCTATGACTATTGCTCCGGGATATGGCATGCAACGATTTTCAAATGGAGGTCAAACCATTCGAACCATTTTAGCATTACAAATTATCACTGGAAATATTGGGAAATCAGGAGCTAATTTCCATTATGCAAATCTTCAGTCTTATGTATTTGATGATTTGAAAGAACCTCTCTCCTATTATCCTGATGCTGAAAATGACAAACCATTCAGGCGAGTAATAAACATGACTTCATTGGGAGAAGATATGCTTAAAACCACTGATCCCGAACTCAAAATGCTATGGGTAGAAAGAGGAAATCCTGTGGCTCAAAATCCGGACACGAATACTGTCTTAGAAGCCATTCGGAAAATGGAATTCACGGTAGTTATTGATCAGTTCATGACAGATACGGCTATAGAAGCTGACCTTGTTCTTCCTGCCAAAAACATGTTCGAACAATCGGATATTATTGGTTCATACTGGAATCCATACATCCAGTTAAAGCAGAAAGTGACAGAGCCACCAGCGGATGTAAAACCTGAGACTGAAATCTATTGGGAATTAGCCTATAAGCTTGGTTTTGATAAAGTATTAATAGAAGCCAATATCCCCTCTCCGACAGATGAGAGCATAGATAATTGGTTGAAAAACATTCTCAAAAAACATCCAGAAATTAATTGGGAAAAATTGAAACAAGGGCCCCAACTAGCCAATGGTCATGAAGAGGTTGCATTTGCAGATTTGGAGTTTAAAACCCCTTCTGGAAAAATCGAACTTTATTCGATAGAAGCAGTGAAAATGTGGGGAATTAATCCTTTAGCTGACTACACAGAAACAGTTGAAAATGAGAGCAACTCAGAATTTCCTTTGCAACTGCTGACACCAAATACAAAGAATAGAATTCACTCGCAGTTTGGTAACCTGAAGTCAATCGCTCAATTTGATGAGAAACCTTTTGTTGCCATTAATCCCTATGATGCACAAGAAAGAAATATTACCAAAGGTGATTTAGTAAAGGTTTTTAACAATAGAGGAAGTCTTGAAATTGAAGCTCGTTTTGATTTTGGACTGCGATTGGGTTGCGTTGCTATTTACAATGGTTGGTGGCTACAGGAAGGAGGGACACCCAACTTGCTTTCCAAAGGAAGAGAGACTGACATGGGACATGGGGCTGCTTTTCATGATTGTATGTTGGAGGTTGGGAAAATAGGCTCCTGACTTTGTTAAAACTTCGTCAGACAAGAAGGCGAAGGCTGAGGCTTAGAAAAGAACTCTAAAACATGACGCCACTGATTATTCTTTTGCCTACCAATTGTTTTTCAGAGACAAGTGCCTTGTTTACAGTCCATTTCTTTTCTAGATCAAAACGTTTGAAAGTGAAGGGCGTTAGTATGGCTGCATAAAACAAATCTTGAATTCCCAAGGTGATCATTGCAACAAGTACAAAACCATCTAAATCATCATTTGGATCTAATTTGTTGAAAATCCGTTTATATACAATTCCTGAAGCACCAATGACAATTTGAGCAATTCCAGCAGATATTAATACCCTATTAACGTCTCTAGGAAGTTTGTATATTTCAACAATTGAACTGAGTTCATTGAATTGTATTTCTTTCCCATTGATAATAAAAGAACTGTCGGTAATTAATTCGACAAGACCTTTATCCTTTACTTTGCTCCCAATTAACTTATATTTAACTTTTTCCTCCTCCATGATCATCCTGCTTTTCTGATTTGCATTTTTAACAAAAAGCATAACCGTATGGGAACTGCAAGAATCTTGCGCTAAGGAGTTCATTGAGAACAAGTAGAACGATAAGCTTATAATGAGGATTGCAGTATTTTTCAACATATGATGCAAAGAGATTGAATGTGTTAAGAAAATAGACCTGTTTTTTTATAGCATAAATATAACTTTTTTTCGCTTTGCTCGAGCTTATAAACTCTGACAGGGTTCAAAACCCTGCCAGAGTTAAATAATTACACTTTCTTCAATTTCCACTTGCCTTGCCTAAATATCATCAAAGCAATAATTGTCATTACTGTTTCAGCTACAACAATGGCAATAAACACACCTGTTTCGTTTAAGCCAGAATGCAGTGCAAGAAACCAAGCTAATGGAATCTCAATAGCCCAGAAAGCAATAACATTTATCCATGTAGGCGTAAATGTATCTCCTGCTCCATTAAATGAATTAATCATAACCATTCCAAGGCCATAAAATATCAGGCCGAGCCCCATAATTCGCAAGCATTGACTTCCACTGGCTACCACTATGGCATCTGTGGTAAACATTTTTATCAATAATTCTGGAATAGTCAGGAAAAACACCATTACTATAGCCATAGTAATCATATTCACTTTGGCTACCATCCATACTGTTTTTTCAGCTCTGTCAGGGTTATTCGCTCCTAAATTTTGTCCAACTAATGTAGCCGCAGCATTGCTAATTCCCCAAGATGGCAGCAAAGAGAATATAAATACCCTGATAGCGATTTGATAACCAGCAAAAACATCGCTTCCAAAAGTAGAAAGTATTCGTGCTAATCCAAGCCAACTAGCTGTAGCAATAAAATACTGACCAATTGTTCCTAATGATAGCTTAACTAATTGACCAATAATTGAGAAATCTACCTTAAAGGCTGCTAAAGTCAGTTTTATTCGATGCTTCCCATTAAACAGCAGGTAAATTTGGTAGATAACCGCTAATCCCCGGCCAATAGTGGTTGCTATTGCTGCTCCTTCAACACCTAATTTAGGGAAAGGTCCTATTCCAAAAATTAAAAGAGGATCTAGAATAATATTGATTCCATTGGCAAGCCAGAGTACGCGCATGGCTACTGCTGCATCGCCAGCACCACGAAATACTGCATTGATAATAAATAGCAACATGATGATTCCATTTCCACCAAACATAATGGCGGTGTAAGTGCTCATGTTCTCAACTATATCCTTCTCTGCACCCATTATTCGCAATAAATCAGAAGCATAAAATACGCCTGGTATTGCCAGAACAATGGATGTAACTACACCAAGAATGATTGCTTGAACAGCTACTTTTGAGGCTTCTTCATATTTTTTTTCACCAACTCGTCTGGAAATCAAAGCCGTTGTTGCCATAGCATAGCCCATTCCAATGGTAAAAATAACTGCAACCAATAGTGACTCTGTGAGTCCTACGGTGGTAACAGCTTGTGTACTGATTTTGGATACAAAATAAATATCCACAATAGCGAATACCGATTCCATGATCATTTCAAGAACCATAGGAATAGAAAGCAGAAAAATGGCTTTCTTCATACTTCCACTGGTATAATCCTGTTCAGAACCAGCTATCGCATCTTTAATATCTTTAAATACTATTTTCAATTTTGATTGATATTGATTGTTGTTTTGACTTATGTGTTGCATTGTCGTTTTCGTTTGTAATGTTGTTCTAATTGTTTTCGTTTTCTCATTTGTTTGTTCATTGAGCTATTATCTAATAATAGCGGATTAATAAATACCGTTATAGTCTTCATTTTATTGATTTTTAATGATTTAATAAAAATGTTATGTAAAAAATAATTCTCCAGGAAAACCCAATAAGTCTTAGCAGACCCTGACGGGAATTTCCATTATAAAGCAGAATATGAGGAAGTATTGCTTCATATTTTTAGAAGTAGGCTGCAAACCTACAAAAAAAATCATATTTACTTTATGCAAATACGCTGAAATTTTTCTTGTAAACTTCTAATGCAACTACTTATTTTCACTTAGAAATATTGACTGATTAAATATAAAACGCTTGCCTGAGAATGAAAATATCATTTACATTTCTTTTCCAATAACTCTTCTAATTGCACCAAATCCGTATTTGTCTGATGCATTTTACCCATCCACTTCGGACAACGATTGGCATTCAATGGGTGTCCAATAACAGGGATTCCTGCTTGACTCACTTTTTTCATTCCTTCTCTTAACTCAGGAATACAAGCTATTCCCAACACCCCAATGCTTTCGTTTCTATTTCTATATTGCTTGAATAATGGTTTTAAGCTTTTCCCACTCCACAAATAAGCTTCAATTTTGTGCTTTTTAAGAAAAGAACTAATCACACCCAATAAACAAGCTGTTGAACAATTGACACAAACCTTTTCAAAATCTTTTTTTATCGACTTGCATTCAAGGTTTTCATCTCGCAAACAATAGGGAAGTAAAGCTATTCTATTTTGGCAATTCTTAAATCTGGACAAATTGATCCTATTCAGAATTCCAATTTCCAACATAAACAGATGATGTTGTTTTTCTGTGGTCCAAACAACTTTTTCTCGAAGTTTGAAACGACTTAGTTGCTTGAGGTGATTTTCGGTGCCTGAGGTATAGGCAGATAGTTTGTCAAAAATTAAATCACTTATTTCATTCTGAATTGATCTATCTGCATTTGCTTTTTGAATTACTCTTGTAGTAAAAGAAAGTTGACTCTGTTTGCGAACTTCCTGAAGCAAAGAATTCAAATCGGAATCAATCAAAAGCTTGTCAATTATTGACTCAATCGTTCTGAAGTATTTGTAGGTTGTTATGCCATCAAATAAACTATATGTTTGGCCTTGAACAGGAGTATATGTATTTCTTAAAAACGGGATCGTCATAAATTCTTAACTTGCAGGCTGATTATTTATTGTTTAGATAATTGCACTTAATTCACCGATGCCAAAGATAGCAGCTAAAATACAAACCAAAGGCTTCATTTTCGACCAAAATAAATGTGTTGGTTGTCAGGCTTGTGTATTGGCTTGTCAAATTGAAAACAAAACAGAATTAGCTTACAATTGGCGAAACGTACACAATTCAAACAGCTATCAGCAATCCCAAATTCCACTTTTCTATCTTTCTATTGCATGCAATCACTGCGAGGAAGCACCCTGTATGAAAGGATGTCCAAGCAATGCATACCATAGAGATGCTAAAACAAATGCTGTATTAATTGATAGCCGAAAATGTATTGGTTGTAGCTATTGCTCATGGGTTTGCCCCTATGATGCTCCAAAATTGCAAAATGGGATTATGCAGAAATGCACTTTCTGCGAACACAAATTACAGGAAAATGAAAAACCTGCTTGTGCCTTGAATTGTCCTGTCGGTGCATTGGATTATGGAATTATATCCGACAGTAAGAATCAAATCCCAAGTTTTACAGAATTCGGTATAAAGCCTAAAATTGATATAATCCCACTTTTCAATAATCGCAAGACTCCTTTTATGGATGTTGATGTTTTAAAACCAGCAGGATGTCCAGAAATTATTATAGAAGAAAAAGTGGAGCAGAAAATCAAGCTGAAAGATGAATGGCCATTAGCCTTATTCAGTTTTATTGTAGCCACTTTAGTTGGATATTATTTTTCCTGTTTAGCTGGCAATATTCAGTTTCACCCCATTCCATTTTTCACAGCTGCTCTGGCAGGCTTAGGTTTGAGCTTAATTCACCTTGGCAAACCAATAAGGGCTTTCCGAGCCATTTTGAATTTCAAATATTCATGGCTAAGCAGGGAGATTGTCTTTTACACTCTTTTTGTCGGAATTATGGCTTTTGGATATTATGTAGATATCAAATCAATTACGCTGCTTGTGTTGTCTGTTGTCCTTGCTCTACTGAGCCTGATCTCTGTCGATCAGTTGTACAGAAAAGCAGCTACTAGTCAGAAAAGGATATTCCACACAGGAGAAACCATATACATTGCTCTTTTCCTGTTTCTTATTTCTTTCCCACAACTACTTGTTATAGTTGTTTTGGCAAAAAATCTTATTTACCTGATCAGGAAATTGTTTTTTGTAAAAAAGGATGAGCAAAAACTGCTAAACCTGACTGTAGTCAAACTCTTTTTTGCCATAGTGATTCCGGCAATTGCATATTCAACTCAACCTATTATTCTATTTGCTTCACTTGCCATAAGTGAATTGATTGATCGCTTTGAGTTCTATTTGGAAATGAAGATTGTAACGCCTGAAATACAGTTGAAAGAAACGAATACTTAATCTTTGAGAAGATTAAAAACTTCCTTTTAAAGCCAGAATAAAATTTCTACCTGGAGCAACAATACCAGAAGAATAAGGGCGGTATCGTAAATTGGTTATGTTTTCTATACCTGCATTGATTTGAATATGCGAATTAATTTGATACATGGCTTTAAAATTCAATGTACCCCAAGCAGGTGAATAGGGATCACCATGCGCATCAGTAGCATACATATAGCTTTTGCTGATTTCTATAGGAGATAGGTCTTTATGGGAAATCATGGCGTTATAGCGCCCATACAAATCGGCACGAAAACGCTGAATTTGATACACAAAATGTACGCTTGCAAAGGTAGGAGCAGCATGCCTTAAGGGAACATAATCGCCACTTTTTTCATCCTTTTCCATCCCTCTGGTATACGTTAAACTTGCCTTGATAATTATAGGAGTGCTGATATCTGCATTTACACCTATATGAAATCCATAAACGTAGGCACTACCTGTATTGACCAAAGCTTGAACCTGACTCATCTCACCATCGTAGACAATCGAATCAAGACCATCGAAAAGAAAATCTCTACGAACCATGGCATCCAATAAATAAGTTGCAAAAGTGGTTGCTTCTATCTGGAGGAATTCTCCAAATGACTTTTCAGCACCTAAATCCAGATTAATGGCATATTCAGGTTTGAGATCAGGATTGGGAACAACTACCGCTCCCGGCTCTGAGTCAAATACCTTTCCAATATCATCTATATTTGGCGCTCTAAATCCAGAAGCCAAACTTGTATTGATTTGCCAGCTTTCATCAGGATGCCAGACTAAGCCAGCACTGGCATTAAATGCACCTGTATTGATCGTAATATCTTTAAAAGGAAACGAATAAAAGCTCGTGTCAAAAATTGAATAAATAAATACGCGACTATAGCGCATGCCTGTTACAAAAGTTAATTTTTTACTGATGTTTTTTTTATAATTCCCATAAACAGCTAAACTCAGGTATTGCGATCCATCAGGATATCTACTCGCGTAATCATTTAATGCTGCTGTTTTAGTGTTGTAAATTGTTGCTGATGAAGAAATGGAATTGTATGATCCATCGATTCCATAAAAAATATATGAATCTTCTTTAAGCTTCTTTTCATTATCAAAATTCAATGTATAAACTATAACTTCTTCAAATCGGTTATACCTATTTTCATCCCAAATTTTTCGGCTATGCCTGCTTTCTTTATAATCTTGTCGGGCAAAAATAAACTTCATTTTATCCGTCCATTTTCGTTGCTTTTTATTGACATAGGTTAAAGAATTCATCATCCAAACTTGTGGACCATAAGACCATTCAGCATATTTCAAATTTGAATCACTATTGTATTGTGTTAACCTATCGTATCGGGGAACATCAGATGTTTGGGAATAATGAAAAGCATAAATCCAATCAGAGTATTCATTAGGTCGAAAACGGAATTTTTGCATAAAGTTCATTTGGCTGTATGCGGTTTGAACCTGCCTGTTTCTATTTGCATTCTTAAAAACATGATCACTATCGCTTACTTGATGCACATATTCTTTCCTTGTATATTCTTCAAATCCCACATTGCCCATCATCAAATCATCATACTCGCTCATGGTAAAGCTGGTAACACTGGCAAAACGACATCTGCCAAAATTCAAATCAAAATGAGTGCTTCTTTCCTGATTGGCAGAGGCATAACGCATCCAGGCTGAGCCAGAATATTCGGATACATTGGCCACAGAAAGTTTTGGCTTTAAGGTATGGAAATCCATCACTCCACCAAGGGCATCACTTCCATAAATCACTGAACCTGGTCCAAAAATGACTTCTGTATTTTCAATAGCTGCTGCATCTAACGAAATTACATTTTGCAAGTTTCCACTACGATAAATGGCATTATTCATACGAACACCATCAACAACCAATAGTAATCTATTTGCGGAAAATCCACGTATCATAGGGCTTCCTCCACCTAATTGGCTTTTTTGAACAAAAACTTCCTCCGAAATGCTTAATAAATCAGCTGCTGTTTGTGGATTTTCGAAAGATATATGTTTTTGATCAATTGTAATTATTTTAACAGGAACCTCTAGCTTACTTTGTTCCCATTTGTCAGAAGTAACTACAAATACAGGCAAACTTATAGCACTTTCAATCATTTGGATTTTAAAGCCTGCTTCCTTTAGTTCGCTATATGATGTTACAATTTTTTTATAGGATTGCCTGAGAAAAAGAATGCTATCTGTTTTTGAAAAAATGCCAATTTCAGCATATCCTAAAGTATTAGTTGAAACCGATTGTCCTCCACAGTAAATATAAACATCAGCTAATGGCTGAAGATTCGTATTGTCCAATACTTCAACTTTTTGTGCAAAATTAAACGTACTAATAAATAGTGATAGCAGTATAGAAATTGGAATCCTCATGAAGTATATAATACTATGATTTGATTATTAATTGTTTAAAATTCGGGAGATGCAAAAATCGGACACAATTTTATATAATAGACGATTTCATTTTTGTTTTTAACTATTTGAATGATTTTAAGGAAATTCGTTTCAAGGTTTATCAATACAACTCAATTTTTATCATGCTAAAAAACAAGATCAATTCCATTCAAAGTCCAATTTATCAAGATGCTGGCTTTGCATTCGAAAATGTTGAACAACTAAAACAAGCATTTTCAGAAGAACAAAACCATCCGCATGAACCTGATAACTACATTTATTCCAGATATCGCAATCCTGTGGTTGTTGATGCTGAGAAAGAGTTAGCCAAAATTGAAGGCAGTGCCTGGAGCTTGCTGACCCAATCAGGTATGTCGGCAATAGATTTAGCATTATCCCTATTTCACAAGGGAAAATCGACCAAACCCTGGCTGTTTTTTTCTGAGATTTACGGAGGAACAAATTCTTATATCGATTTGGTTCTCAAAGAAAAACGGGGAATTGATGTACATACTTTCTTTGCTGATGATGGCTCCTATAATTTAGATAAGCTTGATGCAATATTAGCAGAAATTCGCCCTGAGGTAGTTTATTTTGAAGCTGTTTCCAACCCAATGCTTATTGTGGCTGATGCAAAAGAAATAATAAAACTTGCCAAAAGGCATGGTGCTAAAGTACTGGTTGACAATACTTTTTCAACACCCTTACTTTGGAAGCCCTTAGAAGATGGTGCTGATTTAGTAATTCATAGTGTTACAAAATATTTTGCCGGACATGGAAATTTAACGGCAGGAGCGGTTATGGGAAATGATATGGATGATCTTAAGCAAATGATTAACTATCGAAAATGGATAGGTCATATGATAAGCCCTGTAGATGCCTCCAGATTACTATCATTTCTCAAAACTTTTGAAATCAGATTTTTAAAACAATGTGAAAATGCATTCAATCTGGCTAAAATACTAGCACAACATCCTGCCATTGATTTTGTGCACTATCCTGGGATCAAAACTCACCCTACACATAATAATGCAGTGAAATTAACCAGAGGCAATGCTTTTGGAGCTATGATTACTTTTGATATTGCCGGAAAAGATAATTCCGAGAAAGAAAAAAATTGTCTTGCTTTTATTGAAGAAATAAAAGAACAAATCCCTATTGTTCCAACTTTAGGAGATGTTGATTCTATTATGCTTCCGGTTGAAGCTGTTTGGGGTGCTAAATATCCCTATCCGGGGATGATCAGGCTTTCTGTAGGAATTGAAAATTTCGATCTTTTAAAAAATGACCTAATCAAAGCATTAGATCAATTAAAGTAATCGCTTAAGGCGAAACATACACAAAAGAAATAATAATTGGCAATAATCAGGCTTTGGAGTTTCCTGCAATGAATAAAGAAGCACCAATAAATGCAGCATAAGTGGTAATGGCCATTTTTGAACCTGCCAAATTCGGCAGATATAAAATCAGAATAAACACCAGAATAATAGATGCAAGGGCAAATCCAGCAATTCGTGCTTTATAATTAATAGCCATGCTTATACCAGCTAAAATAAAAATTGCTCCGGTAGCATATACCCATATCTCAGGGAAAGGAATATAATCAGGAATGTAGGAGGCAGCTTTAGCTGTTTGACGAAAATGATTAATTCCGTAGGCGATAAAGGAAAGTGCGAATAGCACACGTCCGAAAAGGGATGTTATCTTCATAACTTTGTTTTAATGCCATAAATTGTTCAATAATGATGCAAACAATTAATAATTAATAGCTTAGAGCTTGCTTTCTGATGAAACAAAAGTGATTCTTTTAGCTTATTAACAATCACAGAATAAGATGATAGAGGCAGGAATAAGCCTTTTCACGAACTTCGCAATGTTTTAGAAGCAAGCAAAACATGAGTAGCACATTTAGCATAAAAGAAACAGCAAGGCAACTTGGCATTACAACTACCACTGTACAAAATTGGGAAAAACAGGGTTATTTAAAGCCAATTAAGAAAAATAACACCCTGCTGTATCAAAAGCGGCAAGTATTGCATTTGAAAGAACAAATAGAAAATGGCGAAATTGGAAGATTGGGAAACAGAGCCAATAAAAAGAATTCAAATCGCACATTTGTTCCAGAAGAATATACTGGAAATCCCGAGGACGTTCCTCTTATCGAGATTATTATCAATATTGTCAACAAAAACAAGCTTGAAGTTGCCGAGAGCATTTTTGTTTTATGTTTAAATAAGTTGGTTCAGGAAAAGATATTTGACAATTTACCCCTTCAGGAATTACTCAAGTTTTACAATAAAAACAGCCTACACGAAAACATCAGTCAAGAACTTAATTTATGGCAGCTGGATTTAAATCTGGAATCTAAAATCGATAAATATCAACCGCTTTTAGATGTTCGGATTGCCTTAGATGGTGATTTCATTGGCAGTATATATCAATCTATTTTAACGGAAGGCCACAAATCAAAAGAAGGCTCCTATTATACACCATCAGAGCTATGCGAAAACATGGCAGGTGAGTATCTCAATCAAATAAAAGGACAAGTGAAAATCTTGGACCCTTGCTGTGGAACCGGTCAATTTTTAATAGCAGCAGGGAAACAGATTAAAAAAATGGGTCGCTTAATTAAACCTGAAAATATTTGGGGTTATGATATCGATCCCATTGCTGTGAAAATTGCTCGATTAAATTTAATGATATTATTCAGGGATTTTAATTTTAGTCCCAATATTTATACAAGAGACATTATTTATAATTATTCGCTTGACGATAAAATTCACAAAAACAGAAAATTTGATTTAATTATCAGCAATCCGCCATGGGGAGCAGAATTTCAGGTTGAGCAACTCAGTTTTTTAAAGGAAAATTATCCCTCCATTTTAACACTCGAATCATTCTCCTATTTTGTATTTATCGGTTTGAACTTGTTGAACCAGGGAGGTTTCTTGTCCTATATATTACCAGAATCCATTCTGAACATCAAATTTCATAAAGATATCAGGCAGTTTATTTTGCAGAATGCAAAAGCCATAAAAATCTTTAACTACAATCGGATTTTTAGCAATGTATTTACTCCGGTTATTCGATTGGATTTGCAAAAAATTCCTGAACATAATATCAGTTTGCCCATTATCACAAATGGAGATAGCTACACCATTAACTCGAGTCGTTTTCAGCGAAACAAGGATTTGGTTTTTGATATTTACAATACTAATGAAGATGCGCGCATAATTGAAAAAGTTTATTCATTAGAACACCAAACGCTTCAAAATCAGGCTGACTGGGTTTTAGGAATTGTAAGCGGAAACAATAAGGAATTTTTAGCTCAATCGCCAAAAAAAGGTTGGCAGGTTATTTTAAAAGGCACTGATATTCAGAAATTCCAAATAAAAAATGCTAAAAACTGGATTAGGTTCGATCGGGACAAGCTTCAGCAAGCAGCACCATTAATTCGCTATAAGGCTAAAGAAAAACTCATTTATAAATTTATTTCCAACAAATTGGTTTTTGCCTACGACAACAAACAGCGATTAAGCTTAAACAGCGCCAATATAGTGATCCCCAAAATACCTGACTACTCCATAAAAGCAATAATGGCTCTTTTTAACTCTACTTTATATCAATTCATTTTCAAAAAGAAGTTTTTTGCGTTGAAAGTTCTTCGAAGTCATTTGGAGCAATTACCCTTGCCTTTATTCGAGACACAGACGCTTGAACGTTTGGAGAAATTTTCTGACCAACTCATGCTGGCATCTGCCGATGAGGAACTTTACGAAGAAAGATTTGCTGAGTTGGATGAGATGGTATTTAATTTGTTTGGATTAACTAATGCTGAAATAAAAAGGATACAAACTGAAGTCACCAAATAGGTACATCTTTTAAGACTGAATTAAATCCTTAAATTCGCAGCAATAAACACTTTAATAAAAGTCATTGTTAAGTACAGTTTACCCACATTGGTTCATTCTCATTTGCATTTTTACAGGTGCATCATTTGCCTTTTCACTCTATTTTGTAAATTATTTCCGCAAAGGGAAAGGCATATTTACTTTTCCTTCCTGGATCATGTTCGCCATTCGCTTTGTGGTTATCAGCTTGATCAGTTTTTTTTTACTATCTCCATTTTTGAAAAAGAACTTCAGGAAAGATGAAAAACCAATAATCATTTTAGCAGCTGATAATTCAGCTTCTATTTTACTTAATAAAGATTCTGTTTATTATTCCTCTGTTTTTGAAGAAGACTTAACCAAATTGCGAAATCAACTTAAAACTAAATATACCATTGTTGATTACACCTTTGGAAACAACGTAAATTCTGGAATTGAGCTTGATTTCACTGATAGCAGAACAAATATGTATGAAATACTGAATCATATTTATGAACAGAATTACAACAAAAACATAGGTGCCATCATAGTTGCTTCAGACGGAAACTACAATGCAGGGAGAGACCCATTAGGATTAATCAACGACTTTAAAGCACCCTTTTATACAATTGCTTTAGGCGACACAAGTCCTTCAGCCGATTTGTTAATCAGTAAAGTTCGGCATAATCAAATTGCCTATTTAGGAAATACTATCCCAATCAAAATTGGGGTAAATGCCGAAAAATTCAAAAACAAAAAATTGGCATTAAGCTTATCCAATAATAATCAGGTGATTAAAAATTGGAATTTTGATATTAACCATCAGCATTTTTCACACACAATTGATTATTTATACGATGCAAATAAAAGTGGACTTCAGCATTTTACATTACAGATTAAAGAGCTTGATGGAGAAATAAGCTTTGCCAATAATTATGCGGATTTTTACATTGATGTGCTGGAAAGCAGAAAAAGCGTTGTTTTGCTGGCTAACTCTCCCCATCCAGACATAAACGCTTTAAGACGATCTATTGAAAAGAACGATAATTTTAAGCTTAAAATTATTATTGCCTCTGAAATAAACAGAAATCCTCAATTATATCAAAATGAAATTCTAAATGCAGACTTGGTTATCCTACACCAGCTTCCTTCGGTATCTAATCCACTGCAACAGTTATTTGCCAGCTTAGAAAAAAACAGTATCCCAATGCTTGTTATTTTAGGTAGTCAAACGGCTCTTCCCCAATTGAACAAATTGAACTTAGGACTCACAATTCAATACCGAAATCAATCGTTCGAGGAAGTTTTTGCAGAACCAAATTCTGCGTTCAGCTATTTCAGTTTATCAACTAAAAACACAAGCATTATCAAAGATTTGCCACCTTTAATTGCTCCATTTGGACGTTACAGCATCAATCTTGAAAATGAAGTTCTTTTCAATCAAAAAATTGGTCAGGTTATAAGTCCATACCCCCTTATTTTTTACGTTCAGGATATCGATAAACGACTGGGTTTCATATGTGGTGAAGGGATTTGGCGATGGCCTCTTGCCGAGTTTAGAATAAATCAAACACAAACATATTTTAATGACCTGATTCAAAAAAGCATTCAATTTATTTCGATTAAAGAGGATAAAAGATATTTTCATTTGAAGGATTTCAATGGTGATTATTTTGAAGATCAGGCTGTTCAAATGGAAGTTGAGCTTTACAATAAAAGCTACGAAAAGTTCCCTCATGCAAAAATTGAATTGGAAATAATTCAAGATGGAATTAAATCGACTTTTCAATTCATAGAAACAGAAGAAGGCTATCGAGCTAATCTAGGGTATTTAAAGGCAGGAAAATATAGTTTTACAGCCTCTACCACAAGCGCAGGAAGTCTGCAAAAACTAACTGGAAGCTTTTTTGTCAAAAAAGTTGAAGTTGAATACATTAATACGACAGCCAACCATCAACTGATGTATCATTTAGCTGAAGCACAAAATGGAAAAATGCTCTATCCTGATCAAATGGGTGATATAGAAAACTTGATTGAGAATCTAAATTTGAAAAGCCGAAGTAGTTTCGAAATGGAATCACGGGATTTAATTGAACTGAAATGGTTATTTTTTCTGATTATACTATTACTCGCAACAGAGTGGTTTTTCCGCAAGTTTTTTGGATCTTACTAATGCCTTATCAACAAATACTTTCAAGCCTTTTTGATTAAATTTTGAATCTAAAATTGTATTATTTATCAATTTTATATAATATTTTAACTTCAGATGCGTTGTTATGATAAATTAAAGAAATTAATAAATTGAAAAGCCTATGCAAAATAGCTACACTGATGAAGATATTCTTCAATATTTATACAATGAAACCGATCCATTAAAGCAGGAGGAATTTGAGTTACAAATGGATCAAAACATCTTTCTAAAGGAAGATTACAACATTCACTTACAAACCTTGAGTATTATGGATCAGGCTTTTGCTATGCCCAATCCAACAAGTATTGAATTAATTTTAGAATACTCAAACGCTCGTAAAAGTGCTGAAACCATTAGCTGATCAATTGCCTTGACTTCAGTTCTCTTTCACAATATTCCTGTTTTCTTTGCCTAAATTTGTAGGCTAATTCGAACTATTTATGAGTGAGCATATAAGCCGTAAACTGAGTATAGGTGTTATTGGTGATGCCGGTATTGAAACCGGATCTGCAATATATTTACTGGCACAAGAACTTGGAAAAACATTAATCGACCATGATTTTCGTATTCTGAGTGGCGGAATGACTGGTATTATGGAAGCAGTTGCCAAAGGAGCTAAATCATCTACAAAATATTATGATGGATTGTGTATTGGCATATTGCCGGGTTTCGATCCCCAATACTCAAATAAATATTCGGACGTGGTTATAGCCACTGGACTTGATACTTATCGCAATGCTATTGTTGCTAATTCCGATATAGTTATTGCCATGGGCGGACGAGCCGGAACACTTTCGGAAATGGCCTTTGCCTGGACTTTCAAACGTATGCTTTTGGCCTATGATGTTCCCGGTTGGAGTGGGAAACTGGCTGGTACCCGCATTGATGACAGAAAACGTGTGGATTGGGAAGGCGATAAGGTTTTTAAAGTTTCTACTGCCAAAGAAGCAATCGATTTAATTCAAGCTCATGCCCATCATTATACCAAAAGACACCAAAGCATTATTACTGCAATGAAAGATAATAACTACAGTTTATAATCCTATTTTGGCACTCAAAATCATAATATATACCGATGGATCTGCCTTGGGAAATCCTGGCCCGGGCGGCTACGGAATCGTATTGAAATTTGGCAATAAACGAAAAGAATTCTCAAAAGGATTTTACCATACAACCAACAACCGCATGGAGCTGCTGGCTGTAATTGAGGCGTTGAAATCGCTGAAAAGAACTGACTTGGATATTGTTATTCACAGCGACTCGGCCTATGTGATTAATGCCATTACAAAAGGCTGGGTATTCGATTGGCAAAAAAAAGGATTCAAAAACAAAAAGAATCCAGATTTATGGCAGGAATTATTAAGAATTTATCCCAAATTTAAGATTGAATTTAAATGGGTAAAAGCTCATGTTGGGATTCCAGAAAATGAACGTTGCGATCGATTAGCCAAAGAGGCAGCAGAGCGTCCTTCTGAAAAAGACAGTTTCTATGTGGACAATGAAAATTCATTAAATTTAAAGCTTTAGGCTCTTGAACTGTAAAATCAGAGCTAAATTCGCTCATGAAAATATATTTGTTATCCTGATCATTATTCAATGGCAAAACTAAAAAGCATTTTCATTTGTCAAAATTGTGGGACAAATTCTGTGAAGTGGCAAGGCAAATGTGCCAGCTGCGGAGAATGGAATACCTTTGTGGAAGAAATTGTAGCGGATAAAAAAACAGCAAACAAATTGCGGTTAAAAGGTTCGGCTGCACCCACTGAAACGTTGGGGAATTACGATTCCATTGCGCTAAGTCGAATTCCATTACCCGACAAAGAACTTCACCGAATTATTGGAAATGGTTTGGTGCCCGGCTCCTTACTTCTTTTGGGTGGAGAACCAGGTATTGGCAAATCTACACTACTATTGCAGCTTGCTCTTCAGATGAAAGACAGCATTGTCCTATATATTTCAGGGGAAGAAAGCATTAATCAAATTAAGTTAAGAGCACAAAGACTTGGCTTGGTAAATTCAAATTGCCATTTATTACCCGAAACCAATCTGGAAATTATCATTCAAACTATAGAATCACTTTCTCCTTCAATTTTAATCATCGACTCCATTCAAACCCTTAGTACATCTCTTGTTGAAAGCACTGCAGGAAGTGTTGTTCAAATTAAAGAATGTACCGCACGAATTTCAGATATTGCTAAGAAAAATAATATCAGCGCGTTTTTAATTGGCCACATTACCAAGGAAGGATATATCGCTGGCCCCAAAATTCTGGAACACATGGTTGATACGGTTCTTTATTTTGAGGGTGACAGAAATTATGATTATCGGATTTTACGAACCATTAAAAATCGATTTGGCTCAGTTTCCGACATTGGCATCTATGAAATGAATGAAAAGGGACTGGAAGGAGTGTTGAATCCATCTGAGGTTTTATTGTCACAAAGAGACATTGATTTAAGCGGTATTTCTATAGCTGCTACCTTAGAAGGCATACGCCCCATGCTTATTGAAATCCAAGCACTGGTTACACCCAGCTATTATGGAACACCCCAGCGCACCAGCACCGGCTTTGACAACAGACGACTTTCAATGCTTCTTGCGGTACTGGAGAAAAGATGTGGATTGAAAATGATTTCGCAAGATGTTTTTCTAAATATTGCTGGAGGTATTAAGGTTGAAGATCCCTCAACAGATTTAGCTGTATTTTCAGCTCTTGTCTCTTCTTTCTATGACAATCCAATTAGTAATAACAGCTGTTTTGCTGGTGAAATTGGACTTTCTGGAGAAATCAGACCTGTAAGACAATTGGGTAAAAGAATTTCAGAAGCAGAAAAATTGGGTTTCGATCAGATTTTTGTTTCCAGTTACAATAAAAAAATTCAAGCACATTCAAGTAAGATAAAAGTTATCGCTTTAGAAACCGTTCAGCAATTATTGAAAAAATTATTTATCACTTCATGATCCGCCTTTCCTTCATATTGCTTTTTTTGTTTTTTTTGACGAATAATTCTGTCTCAAACACCGCAGATAATGTTTCTGATTCAATAACGTCATTTGAAAAAGACAGTATAACTTCAGCTAACACAACTGCTCTATATGAATTAAATATAGCCGATATATCTACTATTTCGGTTGAAGAGGAAAATACTTTTATCAAAAAAACCAAGAGTCCCTATGCCAACACGCATATGTTTTTTGGTTTCATTATTCTTTTCATCATCATAATTTATATCCGATTGGTTAGTCCTGAGTATTTTAGAGATCTTTTTTTATTTGCTGCCAATGGAAATTATCTATTAGCTAATTATCACAAAAAAAATGTTATACTATTAATTAATAATATTTTACTTGACTTCATATTTATTGGCTCAATATCAATACTCTTATACAGCTTGCTTAACATAAAACATTCAGCTCATTTTGAATTATTTTTTGCAGGTGTAGCTGTTTTTTTTATCGCACAATTAATTGTTATACTCATCGGTTACAATACTTTTTTCGACACTTCTGTTTTCAACATTCATATTTCTAACATATTAATTTTCAACCGGGTATTAGGAATTGTATTAGCCCCTACATTATTCATTGCTTCCTATCTCAAAGATTCCTACCAGTTTACCGCATTTGCAATTTTGTTAGTTGTGGTTATTGCCATTTTTGTCTTTCGGATTTTTCGAATTTATTTTTTGATAAAAAAATCATATCAATTTAATAGTATCTATATAATTCTGTATCTTTGCGTTTTTGAAATATCACTCTATTTGCTCTTTATTAGAGAATTTAGCTGGTTTATTAATTAAACGCTATACAATTGAGAATAAAGAATATTTTAATATCACAGCCCGAGCCTCAAGATAAGAAATCACCCTTCATCGATTTGGCTGACAAGTACAATGTAAAAATTACGTATAAGAAGTTCATTCGTGTGGATCAGATTCCCGCCATGGAATTTCTCAAAGAAAGAATTCGCATTCTTGATCATACGGCCATTATCATGACCAGCAGAACAGCAATCGAAAATTTCTTTAGGATTTGCAAGGAAACTCGAGTGGAAGTTCCTGCCAACATGAAATTTTTCTGTATCAGTGAAGCTTTTGCATTGTATCTCCAAAAATTCACTACTTACCGGAAAAGGAAAATATTCTTTCCCAAAACAAAGGACAAAAGCATCAAAGACATCATCTTAAAACACAAAGATGAAAGATTCTTTTTTCCATGCTCAAACATCAGTAATAGTGACATCCCTTATTTCATGGATTCACAAAAAATCCCCTATACTACAGGAATCCTATACAAAACAGTTTCTGAAGATTTGACGGATATTGCTATTGATTCTTTTGATATTATTTCTTTTTTCAGCCCTGCAGGTATCACTTCTTTGCATGAAAATTTTCCAAATTTCAAGCAAGGTGATATTAAATTTGCCTCCTTTGGTGAAAACACAGCCAAAGCGGTTACTGAGTCTGGATTAAGATTAGATATTGAAGCACCAACACCCCAAGCTCCATCTATGAAAATGGCTCTTGAGCAATTTATCAAAAATTTCAATAAATAATTGAAAATTAATACGTCAGAGTCTCCCACCTATTTACATTTTTTCATATATTGCATTCTTTTTACTACTTAGTAGTAGAGGGTTTTCAACGTTTAATGCAATTAATATGAGGGTAAACAAATTACACTTCTCAGGATTAATGATGTTTTTCTTACTGTTTTTAAGCTCTTATCAGCTTAAAGCTCAGCAAGATCCACTGTATACCAATTTCATGTTTAACAAATTGGTTTACAATCCAGCTTTTGCTGGCACAAATCCTGAGTTTATTTGTGCAACGTTTCTGCTCCATAACCAGTGGAGTGGCTTTGGGAGCGATGCAGACGAATATGTAGGCGCAGCTCCAACCACCAATACATTTAGCCTACATGCACCCATCCCAAACAGCAATACTTTTGGTGGCGTAGGTATGTATGTATTAAACGATGTTGAAGGCTATAACCTAACAACAACGGCAAATATCGCCTTTTCATTAAAGCGCTATTTTAGTTTTGGAGCCGTTTATTTAGGCATTAATGCTGGAATAATCCAAAAAGGGATTAACAATACTTTCTGGAGAGCACCAGATCCTAACGATCCAACAATTCCTTCTGGACAACAAAGTGCCATTCGACCTGATTTGGGTGCCGGCCTTTATGTATTTTCTCAAAATAAATTTTTTGCAGGAATTTCATCACAACACCTTATTCCCGGTACATTTAACTGGGGAGGCCCACAATATGAAATTGTTCGCCAATCATATTTAACCGCTGGATATTCATTTGTCCTGCCATCAAATCCTTTTATTGAATTCCAACCTTCCGTTCTATATAAAATCGATAAAGCAAGAAAACAATTTGACATTAACATGAATGTGATGTATAAAGATCGGTTTTGGGGAGGATTACAATATCGACAAGGAGATGCTGTTTCGGCACTTTTGGGGCTGAAATTGACATCTAATTTAAAATTTGGATACGCTTACGACTTAACAGTGACAGAGTTAAATAAATATAGCCAAGGTACGCATGAAGTGCTCATAAGTTATTGTTTCAAAATTGTGATTAAACCACGTGTAATTATCCCGAATATTATCTGGACGCCCAGATACTTATAACAATAAAATTGTGGATAAGTCGTTATTTAAAAACAATAAAAAAAAGAAACAATAAACACCTGAAATAATAACTTTGAATTAATTGCGTTAATATTTTGGTTTAAATAATTTTTAATTTTAATTTTGCTCATTGATTAATTATCAACATCATGAGAGTTTATAAAAACATCAGACTTCTAACTTTCGGAACTATCTGCTTAGGTCTATTCCTACAGAGCTGTGGCCTTAACAATACCAAAGGTCAACTCGTAGGGGTAAAAGGCAGAATGATCTGGAATCACCCTCAGCCATTCGGTACTGTCAACATTCCAACTGGAACTTATCACATGGGCCAAAGTGATCAGGACATTATCTACGCGCTGACATCACGTCCCATGCAGGTTACCGTGCAATCCTTCTTTATGGATGACACGGAAATAACCAATAATGAGTATCGCCAGTTTGTACACTGGGTACGAGACTCAATGGCCAGAAAAATGCTTGGGGATGAATATGTACTTGAAAATGACAATGGTGATGAGTACATTAATTGGAAAACCAAGCTCAGATACAGCGATCCTGAGGTAAAAGAGAATATTACCGAAATGTTCTACCAGGGAGATGATATTTTCGAAGGCGATATTTACGAATTTGATATTCGTGGATTCAAATACGATTATCATTGGATGGATCTGCATGAAGCTTCTAAAAGAATCTATTATGAAGATACACGAAAAGGAAATGCACCTAGCAGAAGTACTTTCCGCAGAGATGAGATGGTTCCGGTTTATCCTGACACTTTATGTTGGATTCGTGACTTTACCTATTCATTCAACGATCCTTTAACACAGCTTTATTTCTACCATCCAGGATATGATGACTATCCTGTAGTTGGTGTAAGCTGGAAACAAGCAAAAGCATTTGCTCATTGGAGAACCAAATATCTGAATGATTATTACAAATCAATAGGCATGCCCAAAGTCAATGAATTCAGACTACCAACAGAAGCAGAATGGGAATATGCAGCTCGTGGTGGCAGAGACTTTAACCCATATCCATGGGGAGGACCTTATTTAAGAAACAGTAAAGGTTGTTTCTTGGCTAACTTCAAACCTCTGCGTGGAAATTATAGTGAAGATGGTGGCTACTACCCCGTAAAAGTTACTTCTTACTTCCCAAATGATTATGGCTTGTATTGTATGGCTGGTAATGTATCGGAATGGACTGATAATGCGTATAATGAAGGAATAAATGCAGTTATCGATGATATGAACCCATTCTACTATTACGATGCTTCTGAGGATGATAATGGAAGTATGAAAAGGAAATCCATTCGTGGCGGCTCTTACAAAGATGTAGGATATTGGTTACAAAACGGAACTCGTACTTTCGAATATCAGGATACAGCAAAAGCATATGTAGGTTTCCGTTGTGTAATGACTTATATGGGTCGTTCCATCAAGGACAAAAACTCGAATTATTAATTAATCAATAAATATCTAACTAAATCAAATTAATTAAACATGGCAAAGGCGAAAAAAGCAAAGAAGGAAAAATCAGGCAATTTTTTTGAAAGTAAAGCTTTCAAATCTTTCATGGCCAAATTATACGGATGGGGAGCTTCCATTGTTATCCTCGGTGCACTCTTTAAAATTATGCACTGGAAAGGAGCTGGAATTATGCTTACCCTTGGTCTGTCAACAGAGGCATTAATTTTCTTTATATCTGCATTTGATACACAAAAAGAATTTGACTGGGCTAAAGTATATCCAGAATTAGCTGTTGAAGATGTTGAAGGAGAAGAAAGAGTCAAGAAAAGTGTTTCAGCAGAAATTGACAAAATGTTGGAAGATGCAAAAATCGAATCACACATGGTGAATCGTTTAGGTGAAGGAATGAATAAATTTTCAAACACACTGGATGGTCTTAAAGAGGTAAGCAATGCAAATCTTGCAACATCTGCTTATACAGAAAAAGTAAATGCAGCATCTGAGAATTTAGCAAAAGCCAATGAATCTTACGGTAAAGCTGCCGAAGCTATGTCTACTTTATCTGAAGCTTCAGGTTCTGGTAAGGAGTATTTCGATCAACTCCAAACAGCTTCAACAAATCTTTCTTCATTGAATGTAATGTATGAGAAAGAAATTGAAGAAACTAATAAGCACATTAAAGGTTTAGGTGAATTTAATGAAAACTTCACCACTGCAATGTCTCAATTAGGAAGTGCTACACAAAATACACAAGGATATTTTGATGAAATAAGCAAAGCAACACAGCATTTAACATCATTGAATTCAATGTATGAAGTTGAATTAAATGAGCAGTCTAAACATAAAGAAGCTCTTAACCAATATCAGGAGAAATTAGGTGACGTTTTAGGTAACCTTTCTGATGCAGGAGCATTGTCAGTTCAGTTGAATGAAGGATTTTCTAAACTAAATGAGAATCTATCATCGTTGAATAATATTTATGGCAATATGCTCAGCGCAATGTCCATGAAATAGTGGAAATTGATTATTTCTTTATGTTAACTTTTAAATTTATAAAAGAATGTCTGTAGGAAAAACAAACCCGATGCGCCAGATGATGATCAATATGATGTATCTGGTGTTGACGGCTCTACTTGCACTGAATGTATCTGCTGAGATTCTCAAAGCTTTCCAGACTGTGAATGATGGTATGACCAAATCAATTGAATTGATTGATCAGAAAAAAGGTCAAACCATGGAACAGTTTGCAAATCTCATGAGTAAATCCGCAACCGCTGCTTCAGCAGAAGATTTCAATAGAAGAGCAAACAATGTAAATAAAATATGTGACGATCTTTATGATCATGTTGAAAATTTAAGAAAACGCGTTATTTGGGAAAGTGGTGGACAGGATCCGGAAGAGGATACTGAAATTACCACTGATAGTCTCATGAGGGACATGAAAAATCTTGAAGTAGCTCCACGCCTTTTCATCAACCTTGGATTAGGAGATCTCTTGGAAGAAAAGATTGGAGAGTCTCGCGATGATCTGCTTGTTCAAATTAAAGACGTCAAAGAAATTGATTACAATAACTTTTTACCAAACGTTACTTTAAAAGTAGATGAGCCAAAAAAGGCAAATACTACTTGGGCAGAAGAAAGCTTCCACATGGTTCCTGCCATTGCTGCTGTTACATTACTAACTAAAATACAGCAGGATATCAGAACAACTCAAGCAAACATTATTGATGCTTTGCTTAATTCAATTGGAAGAGATGACTATAAATTTGACAAGCTCATTCCTGTAGTAAATGTAACAACCGGAAAAAGTGCTGTTGCTGTTGGTGAACAATATACTGCTGAAATTTTATTAGCAGCATATGATTCAAAACAACAACCACAAATTTTTATTGGTGGTAAAGAATATGAAGTAATTGATGGTAAAGCAACTTTCGAAGGAGCTACCAATCAGCAAATGTCTTTCGATCAGGAAGGTGAAATAGTTGTTGCTAAAAAAGGTACTGATGAAGTTACAAGATATCCGTTTCGTTTAGCATATGATGTGTTTAACGCACCCGCTATTATTTCTGCAACCAAAATGAACGTACTTTATATTGGACTAGAAAATCCGATGGAGATTTCCGTACCTGGTTATCGCCCACAAGATATCAGAGCCAATATTGCTGGCGGTTCATTAACTTCAGGAAAGCCTGGCCAGTACATGGCTAAGGTAAATGATAGTAAGGGTAAAATCCGTGAAGCAAAAATCAGTGTTTCTGTAAAGCAACCTGATGGATCTTATAAGGGAGTAGGTGCACCCTCTGTATTTCGTATAAAAAGAGTACCAAACCCAACCCCTTATTTTGGATCAAAAGCTGGTGGCGAAATCAGTGCAGGTGAAATTCGTATTGTCAATTTCATTTCTGTTCGATTAGAAAACTTCCCATTTGACCTGAAGTATAAAGTTACTAAGTTCAAATTTGTATATCAACCAAAGAAAGGACAAGCCATTTTCTATCCTGGAAATGGACCAAACATTACTAGTGCTATGAAAAGTGCTATGGGAAGTCCTCAGAGAGGAGATATTATTATCATCTCTAATATTTACGCAACTGCTCCAGGTGTGCCTAATAAGCAATTACCAGGTGCTATTGTATTAACTGTAAAATAAAGGACCTATGAATAAAGTCAGGATTTTTTGGCTCATCGTTCTCGTATCAGTTTTATCTGGTGTTTTTACTGCCAGTGCACAAACTGAATATGGAGATTTTACTTACGAGAAAAAAGCCATAAAAGAACGTAAAATAGTACCCTATCCTCCTCTTAGAGAGGCTGATGTGATGTACGCTATGAGAATTCACCGGGTAATTGATACCCGTGAAAAGATCAATGTCATTATGAAATGGCCAAGAAATCCACTTTATAGAATTATTTATGAATCTGCTACAACTGGTTACGGAAGTGCTCCAGTTACAGCTTATACAAATGATTCTTTGATCCGCTTTTATACAGCCGAAGAAGTGCTTACCCGCGGTGGAGAAGAAGAAGTAATTGAGGTGTGTCCAGATCCGGATTATCCAGATTATTGCTACGACTCTACAGTTATCAATCCTTTCCGACCTTCTGATATAACAAGGTATAAAGTAATGGAAGACTGGGTTTTCGACAAACAACGTTCTATGTTTTTTGTGCGAATTATTGCCATTGCTCCTTTATTTAACCTCATGGTAGCTGGTCAGGATTTAGGTGAGCAAGAATTGTTCTGGACAAAGTGGGATGACTTTAAGAAAGTGATTGTAAGTCAGGAAATTTTCAATAGGCAAAATGATGCCATGCGTTTGAACTATCTCGATTTCTTTGAAATGAGAATGTTTACCAGTTATGTGGTGAAAGAATCAAATGCATTTGACAATGCTATTGCTGAATTTGAAGAATTCAAAACAAACCCATTTGATGCTTTACTTGAAGCAGAGAAGATTAAGAATAAATTATTTGAATGGGAACACGATTTATGGTCATGGTAAAAACCATATGATACAAAAAAAGGGAGCATTTAGCTCCCTTTTTTTTTGTACTTGCTCCAATTGAGCTTTACTGTTCTTTCAACCTGAGTTCAGGGAAAAAACAATAGTTTATGATTTCATAATCGTTTCAGATCTTTCGGGTCCAACAGAAATCATCCATAGTTTCTGCCCCAATTCACCTTCGATAAAATCTACGTAGTCGTTAAATTCTGTAGGAAATTCGCTATACTCCTTCAATTTGGAAATATCCTTCGACCAGCTTTTTAATTTCTTGTACTGTGGTTTTAAACCATCGATATAATACTGCTCTGTATAATTTCTTTGTTCATTATTATCGTCCATAAAAGCGGTGCAAACCTCAATATCATCCAAATGTGTTAACACATCCGATTTTGTCATAATAAGCTTGTTTACTCCATTGAGCATAATTGCATATTTCAATGCCACCAAATCCAGCCATCCACAACGCCTTTCCCTACCCGTAGTAGAACCATATTCGTGTCCTTTTTCAGTTAGCAATTCACCAATTTCATTTTGCTGTTCAGTCATAAAAGGGCCTTCACCAACGCGGGTTGTATAGGCTTTAAAAACACCATAAATATGTCTGATTTTATTGGGTGAAATACCCAAACCTGTGCAAGCTGAAGAAGAAATAGTGCTCGAAGAGGTAACATACGGAAAAGTACCATAATTAATATCAAGCAAAGTGCCTTGCGCACCTTCAGCTAAAATATTTGCATTTTCATCATAGCGTTTGCTCAAATACTCTTCTGCATCAATTAAATCGAACTCACGCATAAAATCAATGGCTTCCATCCATAATTTTTCTTCTGCATCAATTTTCGACTTGCGTTCCTCATCAATAAAAGCACAGTGTTTTACTTTAAGCCTTTCATATTGATCGACAAAGCTTGACTTTAAAATGTCACCAACTCGAATTCCTACTCGTGCTATTTTATCCTGATAAGTTGGCCCAATTCCTTTTAAAGTAGACCCAATTTTCTTATCACCTTTTACCTCTTCATAAAAAGCATCCAAAAAGCGATGAGTTGGTAAAATCAGATGCGCATTCCTAGAAATTAAAATACGTCCTCGGGTAGGAATATTTTCCTTTTCAAGTGTTTCGATTTCTTTTTTAAAAGTGATTGGATCGATAACCATTCCGCTTCCCAATACATTAACCGTTTCGTGACGAATTACGCCAGAGGGTAGTGTGTGAAAAACAAACTTTTTATCATGAATTACTAAGGTGTGTCCGGCATTAGGGCCACCCTGAAAACGTGCTACCACATCGTAATCAGGACTTAAAATATCAATAATTTTCCCCTTACCTTCATCACCCCATTGAAGGCCAACAAGAACATCAACAGGCATAATATGCTTTAATTAAGTAAATAAAAGAAGAGACAAAGGTAAATTATTTCTCCTTTGGTTTGCCATAAAGTGTAAAGGAATAATGTGTGATTTCGTAATCATACTCATTCCCAATAGTTTTCACTATTTCTTGTAATCGCTCGTCACGAAACTCAATTACACTTTTGTTTTCAATATTTATTAAATGATCATGCTGCTTGGAACCATAGGCTTTCTCATAGGAACCGGCTTTGGTTCCAAAACTATGCTTTACAATCAACCCACAATCCAACAAAAGATCAATTGTGTTATAAATGGTTGCACGACTGATATGATAATTCTTATTCTTGAGCGTTAAATACAATGTTTCCACTTCAAAATGCTCATCTATAGAATAGATTTCATATAAAATGTCGTAACGACCTTGTGTTTTACGGTAGTCTTGTGCTTTAAGATAGTTTGTGAAAATGCCTTTTACCTCATCAAATAGGTCTTTCCTGGGTTTTTTCATAATCATTACTTCTAATTTCGTTCAAAGTTAATAAAATATTGAATACGGACTTATTCTTTAATTGTATTATTTCTAATCAATTGTTTCGTCAACATGGAAACGTGATACATGATCGATACCATCTACTTCCCTGATTTTATCAATCAGTTGATCCAAATGCTCAGTGTCATATATATTTACGACAATTGATCCAGCAAAAGCACCATCTTTTGAAGCTGCATTAATCGATTTCATATTTATTTCAAACTGCTTCGAAATAACATCTGTTAGCACACTTAAAAGACCAATGTTATCATATCCATGGAATTTAATACCAACCGGAAAATATTCAACTTCTTTAAATTCTTTTTTTGCCCATTCAGCACTGATGATTCGATATCCATAATTCGACATCAGTTTAATTCCTGTCGGGCAATTCGTTCGATGAATAATAATTCCCTCACCGATTGTTACAAATCCAAAAACATCATCTCCTGGAATAGGATTACAACAACCAGCCATGGCATATTCATCTCCATTAATAGCACCCAGTTCAATTACATTTGGATTTCCTTTTTTTTCCTCTTCTTTAGCAGTCTCTTTTTCTGATTGATCACCCAGCTTCAATATTTTAATAGCGTTATTCAAATCAGTAATATTAATATTTGAATTTCCGATCTGAATATAGAGTTCGAAATCGGAGCTTTTATTAAAATAGTCGATGAGCAAAGGCAGGGCATTCTGCTGATTGTAATCAGTCAGAAAATCCAGTTTTTTACTTAATAATTGCTGCCCTTTATCGGCCACACTCTTCCTCTCTTCTTTAAGAGCGTGCTTTATTTTTGATTTTGCTTTTGCCGTTATAACATAATCAATCCATTCTGTTTGAGGCTTTTGTTTTTTAGCTGTGATAATTTCAACCTGATCTCCATTTCTTAACCGATGACTTAGCGGAACAAGTTTGTTGTTTACTTTAGCGCCTATACTTTTCACGCCAATATCAGTATGAATGTCAAAAGCCAGATCAAGTGCTGTAGATTTAGATGGAAGAATCCGCATATCACCTTTTGGCGTAAAAACATACAGCTCGTGCGTAAAAAGATTCATTTTAAACTCATCAAAAAACTCAATAGCAGAGCCGTCTTGAGACCTCAATAGCTCACCCACTTGTTTTATCCAGTCGTCCAAT
>Ga0233431_1002059_pt1 | contig 30204 bp, 21 predicted proteins | sample SI_118_April2016_FD_179867 | JGI IMG/M metagenome (GOLD analysis project Ga0233431, IMG submission 179867) | Seawater microbial communities from Saanich Inlet, British Columbia, Canada - SI_118_April2016_200_MG | ecosystem: Environmental > Aquatic > Marine > Inlet | place: Canada: British...
TTTAAAGGGTCTAAGCGTCCCTACTCAGAGAGATGCGTAGCGTTTTTGTTTACATTTGACGAAAACGACAGTTTCATGGGCGGCCGAGTTGTGCATAACCCTTTTTTTCCTGATCAGATAAACTTTTAAATTGGGTAACCTTATAAATATCTCTTTATTACAGTAAAATACAATAGAATTCCTTGAATTTTAACCGAATATTGAACCCCGTGCCCATCCATCCAGTTTTTTTGACTGTTTTCCACAAGAACCTTACAGAATAAAGGCTGTAACTGCAAGGAAAGAGAGCATCCCCTCGGGTTTGTCTAGAAAGTGAAATGAAGCATGACTTTTTTAAAAACACATAAAAACAAATAATTACCCTGAACAAGGGAAGGTTTTTCAGTTTTGACTTGATGAGGAGCAAGTCCCTTTTTTATTATTGAGTCTACAGGCTGTTTCCGGTTTTTTTCAATTTAGCTCAGTATTTCGCTGTCTGACCCGTAAACACTTCACAAAATCAGGCAAAAATCTATGGGTTCGACATTCAAATTGTTATTTTTGCTGTGATGCACGTTTTTTCAGTTAGAGGCTTCACAATTATGCTATCGAGAAAAAATGCACCTTTAATTTTTTTGATTCCGGCCATTTGGCTTCTTTTTGTCTTGATCCCGGGAACAACTGCATCCCAAACGGTTTCACCGCATGATGTCTCTTCTGAAATTGAAAAGATTATAGACCGTATCCAAACAGCAATGAATAGCAGCGATGAACAGATTGAACAAGGAAACTACGACCAGGCTCAGGACGGCACGGAGACATCAATCGATTCCTTGTCTATTCTGCTTGATCTGTTTATGCCGTTGACTGAACGCATTAAACTGATCTGGGAAAAAGAAAAAGAGATTGTTACCCAGACAGAGGGGCTTTCTAAGGAAACTGTTCGTGTAGGAAAAGCGCCTTCGGCAAAAATTGAAAACCTGGTCACAGCTCAGCAGGAGAACATGGGGCGGACCCAAAAGGCAGAAGACGCTATCGTGCAACAACTGAAGGGAAATCCCGATTCTCAAAATCTAAACAATGGAAGCAGACAACCATCCCCTCAAGGGGGCGATCAGTCTCAGATCGATTTGCTGAATCGGGTTGGGGGCCTTTTGAAAGAAGCAAAAGTACACCAGGGTGCAGCCGTTGATTTTCTTTCCGGGGATGAATTAAAAACGGCGCTGCAATCTGAAATCATGGCTGAGAAAAAGCTGAAAGAGGCGTTAGATGCCTTTCAAAATCAACAACAGCAAAATAATCGACAGCAACAGCAGCAGAAGCAACCCTCACAAAACGGTGATGAAAACAGACCCCAAGACAGGAAACAGGGGAGTCAGAAAGACTCCCAGGAGCCAAATCAGGATCCAGGTAGACCAGAAGCAAAGTCTGACACCACGCCCAACTCCGAGAAAAAGCTGACCCCCAAGGAGGCCTTGAAGGAGCTCTACCGGTTGCGAAAAGAGGCAGATGCTGAAAAGAAAAGACGGGAAAAGGCATCCGGAAAACAAGCGGTCCCGGGCAGGGCTCCTATCGAAAAAGACTGGTAATGACGATTCCTGCTCTGTATATCCATATCCCCTTCTGTCAAAAAATATGTCCCTTTTGCTCCTTTGCCGTCCGCCGGGATGACCTGCAAAAGCATACGCCCTATTTCGATATGGTCAAAAAGGAGTTTGCCCTTTTAACCCGTGCAATTCCTCTGGATTTTTCAGGAATAAAGTCGATCTATTTTGGAGGGGGAACACCGTCCCGGCTGCCGTTGACCACCCTGGAACAATGGGTTGCCTGGCTTGACGAAAAGATAGGCGGCAAATCACGGGCCCAGCGGTCGATAGAAGCTAATCCAGAGGATCTGTCTCTCGCATATGGGACCGGGTTGGTCCATCTGGGTTTCAACAGGATCAGTTTGGGAGTTCAGAGTTTCTGGGGGCAAGGACTGGAACTGTTAAAACGGCAGCATACACCCGCTGATTCTCGACAGGCCATCTCTAACGTTCTCCAGGTCGGAATCAACGATTTCAACCTGGACCTGATGTTTGGTTATCCAGGTCAGCGCCTTGAACACCTTCAAGCAGATCTGGCTGAGTTTGTGCATTGGAAACCGACCCACATATCGGCTTATTGTTTGAACATTGAGGAGAGGACGCCACTTTTTAAAAAACCGCAATGGCAGCGATGGCAGGACGATAATGAGACATTGATCGCGGACATGTATCGTCAGGTAGTCTTGTTTCTTGAAGATCACGGTTATCGGCAATATGAGGTCAGCAATTTCGCGAAGAAGGGACATCAGTCAAAGCAGAATCTGTACAACTGGTGTGGAAAAAACTACCTTGGACTAGGGATGGGAGCACACTCTCTAGTATATTCACAACGCTGGGGGAACCACAAACGTTGGGTGGACTACAAGAATGCGTTGACCGCTGGACGCTTGCCGCAGCAGTACCATGAATCCCTGGATCTGATGAACAAACGGGATGAAGTACTGATGTTAAACCTACGTCAGAAAAAGGGCTTGAATCTGCCGTCGTTTGAGTCGGTCTACGCTTTGGATTTGGAAGCTGTGTGGGGGGATGAACTTGAAAAACTAGAATCCGCTGGACTGGTAAAAACGACTAGTCACCGATTACAGCTGACAATCGCCGGCCTGCTGCTGGCAGATGAAATAACAGCGGTTTTAGCTTCGTTGCTGGATACCGGCTGAGGCATTTTGACGTGTGACCGATCCAAAAGACTGGATAAATTAATGCGCTGAGTAAATTCTTGAAAGACCACAGAAAATTGATAATGCTTGATTACCTTGATGCAACTCAATTTAAAAACACCTATTTTTCGTAATAATTACCTAGTAAAATAATAATGCACCTGCAGATTCAATGATTCAATGATTCAATGATTCAATGATTCAATGATTCAATGATTCTTGCACGGAGCGACGAGCTGATCCCATATTTCAGCAATCCTCAGAGTCTCCGCTGCATCTCTGGACCCGGTATTATTCGATTTGGAAAATACGCCTTTGGAATATGTTCAGGAGGAACTGCCGGGTGATTCATAGGACATCTCGAAGACAGACGTTGGCGCTGACAGAGTGCCTGCAGCACGAACGATGACGGGCAGGATCCCGTTTGTCGGAAATAATCGGCGTTGACCGGTTGGTTGTATCCTTTAGAAGATCGATAATTGTTTATAATTTTTTTGAAAAGAAACCATGAAAATACATGAATTTCAAGCAAAAGAAATAATTTCCCGGTACGGCGCGTCCGTACCTGTGGGCTATGTGGCAAAAAAAGTGGATGAAGCTTTGGATGCTGCAACGAAACTTCCGAGTGACGTTTGTGTTGTCAAAGCACAGATTCACGCTGGTGGTCGTGGAAAAGGTGGTGGTGTCAAGGTCTCCAAGGGTAAGGAAGAGGTCAAGACAAACGCAACTGCCATTCTGGGAATGCAGTTGGTTACCAAGCAGACCGGTCCGGAAGGACAAAAAGTAAAGACCCTGTTGGTAGAAGAGGGCATGGAGATCAAAAAAGAGCTCTATTTTTCAATTTTGCCAGATCGTGCGACACAAAAAGTCGTTCTGATTGCATCCACCGAAGGGGGGATGAATATCGAAGAAGTTGCAGAGGCTACACCGGAAAAAATCCTGAAGGAGTTCGTCGATCCGGCAATCGGTTTGCGTCCGTTTCAGACACAACGCTTGGCATTTGGTTTGGGGCTTGAAAAGTTCGATCCCAAGCTCATTCGTCAGGCATCGGCCTTTTTCATGAATCTGTATAAGGCCTTCATGGCAGAAGATTGCTCAATGCTGGAGATCAACCCGGTTGTGGTCACGGGTGACAATCGTATTCTGGCCCTGGACTGTAAAATGTCTTTCGATGACAATGCACTGATGCGTCATAAGAAGACACTGGAATTGAGAGACCTGGATGAAGAAGATCCGACCGAAATTGAGGCCAGCAACCATGATTTGAGTTTTATCAAGCTGGATGGAAGTATCGGCTGTATGGTAAATGGGGCTGGTTTGGCGATGGCAACCATGGACATTATTCAGCACTATGGTGGATCACCTGCCAACTTTCTCGATGTGGGTGGTACGGCAGATGCTGAAAGAGTGGAAGCAGCGTTCAAAATCATCACCAAGGATCCCAATGTGAAGGCTATTTTGATCAATATTTTCGGTGGTATTGTCCGTTGTAACATCATTGCAGAAGGTGTGGTTGCGGCGTTCAAAAAAGTGAATTTGAATATTCCCGTGGTCGTCAGATTGGAAGGAACCAACGCCGAACAAGCGGCAGAGATTATCGAACAATCCGGCATTGGCGATAAATTGACCATGGTTAAAGAGTTTGCTGCTGCGGCACAGGCTGCGGTTGAGCTTTCAAAAGGTTAAGACACAACATCTATCTAATCAAAATATTTATTGAAGGAATAAACCATGAGTGTATTAGTCAATAAAGATACCAAAGTAGTTGTGCAGGGTCTTACCGGAGCACAAGGCTCATTGCACGCCAGAGCATGTAAGGAATATCACGGGACACAGGTTGTCGCCGGTGTGACGCCGGGGAAAGGCGGACTTGAACATGAAGGTACCCCTGTCTTTAATACAGTGAAGGATGCTGTGACGACTACCGGCGCAAACTGCTCGCTGATTTTCGTACCGCCTGCTTTCTGCGGTGATGCGATTTTGGAAGCGATCGAAGCAGGAATCGAACTAGTGGTAGCTATTACCGAAGGTGTTCCTGTGCTGGATATGATCACTGTCGCAGATGCACTGCGAGGATCAAATACCCGCCTGATCGGCCCCAATTGTCCGGGTATTATCACACCGGGAGAATGTAAGATTGGCATCATGCCGGGTTTTATCCACAACCCGGGTAATGTTGGAATTGTATCCCGTTCCGGTACCCTGACCTATGAGGCCGTCGACCAAATCACAAAGGTCGGTTTGGGACAGTCAACCTGTATTGGAATTGGTGGCGACCCTATCAACGGAACTAATTTTATCGATACGTTAAGGCTCTTCCAGGATGACGATCAAACCAAATCAATCGTTATGATTGGTGAAATTGGTGGAACGGCTGAAGAAGAAGCTGCTGAATTCGCCAAGCAGTATGTGACAAAGCCGATTGTCTCATTTATCTGTGGCAAAACGGCGCCTCCCGGACGCCGTATGGGCCATGCAGGAGCGATCGTTTCCGGTGGACAGGGAACCGCTGATAGCAAAATCGCTGCGCTTGAAGCGGCTGGTATTGCTGTGGCACCAACACCTGCATCTATTGGTGAGACAATGATAGAGCTTTTGAAATAAGTTCTGGCTGAAATGGTGAGAACGATTTTGAGTGATCGAAATCGTTCTCTAACCAGGATTCAATCTGTCAAACTTGATGGGCATCCGCTGCTATCTAACAGATGCCCATCTGCACAATCTTTCCTTACAGCTCTCACTTCCCTGGTGCGACAAGTCATACGCTATGCAGGACTGACGGCCTTTTCTGCAAGCTTCTGATCTACCTGATGTCTTTGCTGCGTGATCCCTTCCTGACGGATATTGCGACTTTCACCGTTTTAGTGTATAACTCCTATTGAATTGTTTGCGATTATATTCTATGATCACCCGAACAGGACAAACTATGGTGTTGGGAGACGGTCCAATCGTAGAAAAACGTATCTTTTGAAACAACTACAAACCCAGCGGAAACAGATCATCTGATTCGACATCTGTTCGATTATTGAATTTTGGAAGAATAAAGTTGAACGGGCGGTGTCCCCGCTTGGCTTGTTAGAAACTACCTTGGAGGTATGGCGTGGAAAAAGAAAAGATAATTAAAGGCCCGAAAGTCGTTCATCCTGAAATACCAAGTGCCATTGGAAGTAGGAACAGTCTTAACCGCGATGGCAGAAACGAGTACCAGGAATCTGCTCTACTGATCGATGAAGAGGTCGATAAATTATTGAATCATATCTCGGCCAAGCTTCCCCCGGAAGTCCTTGACAAACTCGATATCGGGGGCAATGTCAAAGACAAGTTGCATAACTACTATAACCAGAATCTGCAGAATATGCAGAACCGGTATCTGGTCACCATCGAAGATGAACTGCTAAAAAAGTACCATGACCTGGTGGATCGCGAAGAGACGAAACAGTTAAACAAATACACCCCCTTCAATGTCGCTGAGATTTTAAAACACATGGGCGGTGATCAGTTCAATACGGCAGCCATTGAAAAATCGATGGTGAATATCTACAAGCATCTCCAGGGACATATGGAGCGTGGGGTTCAGGAGTTTGAACATAATACAAACGCTCTGCTGCGACAGAAAAATGATGTAGGGGCGTTTATCAGACGGGAAAATGCATATGCCATTGTTAAATGTTCGTTGAAAAACAACCAGAATAAACCTAAAACCGTTTTTGATGTTAAATTGGCCATCAATATTCTGGATTCAGAGCTCATTACGCCTATCTATCACTATCAGAAACCCCTGCAACAGCTGCTGAAAGAGAAAGTGTCCGATCATATACAGACGCTGATCGATAAAAATATTGCAGAGATCAACAATGAAAAACTAAACAGCGGCCAAACTGAGTTGAAAGGTGATGAAAGGCTCATGGAGAAACTAAAGGCTGTTGAAAACCATCTCTCTTTCGAAGACAACCTGGATGATGCTTCCAGCAAGCAGTATGATTTTATCGCTAAACGGTTTATCGACGCCCTGGAATCGTCAGACCTTGAGTCAGCGTCCGAGGACATCGCGGGACAAGAGATTCGAGATAATATCGAGCGGATCCTTAAGCGGGAAAACACTAAGAGCCTTGGATTCAACCGAATTGTCAACGCACTGACGACCATTCTAGATGACTCAAAGATGGGTTATCAGCACATTGATAACCTGAAAAATGCAAGAGTCTGTGTTATCCGGGAGTATGCACACAGAAATAAAGATGATCTGCCGGATGAAACCTTTGATCTGAGGCTGAGCTACTTTGACAGTGACCAGTTGGGCCAGATGCGAAAAGCGTATGATCTGCAATTCATCGAACTGTCAAATGAAATTGAAAAAGCAAGTAAGGTTGTGGAACTTATTTACCAGGAATTCCGGAATGAAAATGATATTAGTGACTATCAGAAAATCTCTCAGGAAATTCTGGAAGGAGGCGCCAAGGCTAAAAAGAAGTGGTGGGGATCCAAGGAGGAAGAACCTGCTGAAGCAGAAGATCTACTTTGGGATGAACTTGCATTTATCATTAACAAACAAAATATTGACGAAGTGGACAAAGAGAAGACCAACGTCAGTCATTCCATCATTCTGAAACATCGTATTCGATTGATGAAGGAAAAAATTCTCAAGATTTATGGTACGCAATATCCGGAAGAGCGGCTCATATTGGAAAAGAGAATCGAATTCCTGCAGGAAAAATTTCAGGAATTTTCCTCAATGATTAATCCTCACCACAGCCAGCAGGGATTGATACTGGAGGTGGATATCACTTCTGTCAAACGACGACGTACCACAATGCACGCCATGTCAGACGTGCTGAATGAGTTTCTGTCGCAGGTCTCCAAAGGATTTTCAGATCAGGCAGCGGCCGGGCACGAATCGGCAAATATGGAAGTCAGCGATGAACTGAGTCAGAAGTTCACCTCTGTTTTGAAAGATATGGATAAGAGTCTGGAAGAGGTAGAAGCGTAAGAAGCGAGCGGATGGGGCGTTGCCGCCGCCGCTTTTTCACTGGCTCTATTGGTTCTGTTTCCTGGCAAAACGATTGATTTGCGCCTGCAACTTCTGTATGTTGTCCCCTACATTAAAGAAAAGAATCTGAAAGGGCACTGTCTGTCCGGTGCTCAACTCGATGTTTTGCTTCGTAGATTTTTCCCCACGAATCACATCTAGTTCTTCATTGGATGCCCCTGACAGGTTTCCAGCTGCCTGGATGTCGCCGGCATAAGCGGTCGACTCGGACAGGACCGTCTTATTCCTGTCAAACAGTGCCCCTTTTACTTCAATCCAGCTGATGACAACATCTTGTGGGTAACTGTTCCGGATCTCACCTTCCAGGACGAAAATTTTCATCCCACTGTTTTTATTTATGACGAGACGGCCTTTCAAAGGCTCGATGAGTTTCAACCGGGATTGCTTGTTAAAACGTTCAACTTTCGATATGGATGACATCTGCGTGGGTTCGGTTTGAAAATAAAACCAGCCTGACGCTCCCAGGAGGGCAAAGAGAATAATCAGAAGTGCGACAATAACAAAGCGGTTCGGACTTTTTCCCCCAGACATTTCCTGCAGTTCCAGCGGGTTATCAGTATCGTAATCAGAAGAATCAGGCAACTCTTCCAAATTATCCAGTTCAACAAATTCACTCAATTCGGAATCCATTTCCAGTGACCCCGTTTCGTCGTGGATATCCGGCCAATCATCACGTTCAACGTCCAGTTGCTTGGCGGCACTTTGATGGGACTGTTTTGCTGTTTTGGGTTTTAAAAACAGCTTAGATTTCTCTTCTGACGAAAAGTCTCCCAAATCAGGATCATCCATATCTTCATCGATCTGATCTGATAGATTTACGGATTGGAGGTACGCCTCTGTTGGACCTTTCGGCTCGGAATCGAATCCATCATCATCATCTTCCAATTCCGAATCGTCGAAATTAAAAAGCTCGTCTGGCGCATTGAACGACTCCTCCTCTTCCGTCTCGTCGTCAAACCCGTCAAACAAGCCATCCACTTCAATTTCGTTTTCTTCGGGGATGCTGATATTATCGAGGTCCAAATCATCGTCAAGGGATTGGTTCGCACCCGATTCGGGCTCGAAAGTGTCAGTGAAATCATCCTGGGTATCATCGAATTCATCGGGTTGAGTCTCATCGGCCGAGACCTGAAAAACATGACTACATTTCCCGCAACGGACAGAAATCATGTCGTCATTTATCTTATCCAGGGGAATCGAATAGCGAGTGCCACAATTGGAACAGTCGACAATTTTAAGCGGTTGTTTTTTAGAAAGAGCGGATTGATCCTGCTTATTCAGTGATATAGGCGTGCTGCATTTTGCACAGCGAACAAAAGTATTCTGAGCCGGGATCTTTTGTTCATCAATTTTGTAGGTGGCCTGACAATGTTGACATTGAATAAACATTTGTCCTCTTTATATGAACATGTCTTCAAAGTGTGATTAACAAAGTGCGTTACCCATTGGTTTGAGCAGTGTGAAAAACAGAATATTGGTCTGTAAATCGGTTTCGAACCGGAAAATTCGACGGCATCTCACCTTGGAGTTGGGACTAGACACTTGGTTTTGTTGAGTTCAGCCTCTGTTTCAAGATTGAGAAAAACAAAAACAGAGACAGAGATTTCAGTTATTTTCTATACCTTTAATTTACCGGCAAATCTGCTGAGAATCATAGAACATTTTAAAGTTAAAAGCAAATAAGTGTTGCCATTACAGCGAAAAAATTGTTAAGTTATAGTAAGAGCTTAGGTCTGAACTGAAAATGAGATACCGGGGAAAGGGGATAATCGGCTGTCGAATTTCAGGATATAAGTCAATAATATCAAAAAACAGCAGTCTTGCCTGGATATATCTGTCTGATCTTCAAGTATTAAATCATTATTTAAGGATTGATCTCGCCATAAGATAGCAGAAGGGGAATGTGTAAAAAACACCCTCTGGAGAGCCGGATTCGGAAAAAGTGACTCATTCCACCAAAAAAAACGCCATCACGATTCGAGTGAAAGAAGAAATCTCTTTGGACTTTTCTCTGATGAGATATTGTGCTAAGGGTGTATAACAACAAATTATACCGGGTATTGATTGTTGAATTTAAAGGATGTAATCGATTTTGAGCAGTCTGATTACGGCAACTGGTATTTTCAACGCTGTTTTTTTGTTGTGGCCTTTTTTATGCATGGAGGACTGCGACATAAGTTCCAATAAAACTAAACAATATGATGAATTAATTCACCAATGGGGTAAGGGTATGATTAAGCTATTAACAAGAAAGATTTTTTTATGGGTCTTTTTTTTGGTTGGTGTTGGGATGGTGGCACCATTGAATGCCCAACAAAAACTGGCTTCACAGGGGAATATCATAAAGAGGGTCTCAACTTCTTCCCAAAAGGGGGCATCGATTCTGCTGATCAGAGGTGCACTGGTTCCAGGACAGCTTTCAGATATTTCCATTGTTAAGAAAGGAGCGACCTCATATGTCATTTCCATACCCAACGCCCTGATTGATCCGGAAAAAATACCGAAGTCGTCCCAGAAATTCAGTTTGAGGGATCCGATTAAAAATATTAATTTCACCGAAAGCATTCAGGAAAAGGGAGATGACGTTGTTTTTACGGTCGATCTCGAAGTTGAGACCAGAAAAGAGTTCAAGTTGGGACTTCTCAAGCCGATTACCTCCACAACGATTCGGATTAAGCTGGACGATATGGAGATGATAGCGAAAAAAGAGCAGGCGGCTGAAGAAAAAACGAAAGAGAAGAAGGAATCTGAAGAGAAAGTCAGGCAGATGGCAACCAAGAAGAAGGAAGAAACTCAGATGAAGAGCCGACGCACGACGGCAAAGGCGCAGAAGACCGTAACCGAGGTTCTACAGCAGTATCAGCGTCCGAGCATCATGCAGTTGTCGATTATCAATGCCAGCGGTTGGGCGAAAAGAGCGTATAAACTGTCGGTTTTTTTAGGCAGAGAGAAGAAAAAAGATATTGAAGAGTCACTGGGGATCAAATTGGATATTGTCAATATCTCTAACGCCAAGAATGATCGGCACAATCAGTCGACGATCTATTTTAGAGACAATTTTCTGAAACCGGCACTTTTTCTGGCAAGGTTAATTCCGGGCGAGCAAAAGCTGGTGCCTATCAGCAGCAAGAGAAAACGGTTGGGGGTCGACATCGAGATCTACCTGGGCATGGATTTTAAGTAGAGTGCTGCTTCATAGCGATGATTTGTCGATCAGAATCTCGATCATGTACGACAGGATGATAGTGTATATTACAAAATATCAACTCCTTAAAACAATAATAATTATCAAGGATGAGCGATGAAACCAAAGATATTTTCTGTTTATCTGATAGCGATAGCCCTGCTGGTATTCGGTTCTTCTGCCATTGCCGCATCGAAATACTCAGGCAAAGTGACCCCGAAGTTCACAGACAAAGAAACTGCGCTGGAACTGGCAGCAGTGCTTGATAAGGGGATGTATGGGAGGTATACCATCTCTTCTGCCTATGTTCAGAATGAAAATGTCAGCGACTACTACATCTCGGTTATTCTTAGCGATGGCAGTGCCCAGAAATGGTATATTAACCAGATTTACAAATGGAGCCGGGATGATCAGCTGCTGCTGGATAAAAACCGGGCCTTACTGTTTCTGGATCCGACCGATTCCCATTTTGTGGTGCTCGATAAAAACAAGTTTCATCGCCTCGCCCTGAGCGCAAATGTCTACACGAAGGTTTTCAAGTCCGGCGATCCGTTGGTTGGAAAAAAATTCCGTTTCTTAATTAAAACGTTTAGTTTGATCTCACCCACGGAAACGGCGTTCGGCAGGGATGCCAACGGCAGTAAATATCGTTACATTATTGATCTTTATAACGGCATTAGAGAACTGCTCACCTATGAGGATGTGTATCGAATTCTTGAGAATGGTTACATGGAGTCTGAGAAGAACCCTGATTCGACGACTTTTAAACATGCCTATCATGTGACAAAAATTATCCCCTTTACCAAAAGTGAACCTGAGGATGGCGTCTCACAGTTTGGAATCGAGATTCAGTTCGACCAGCCTATCAAAATGGAGGGGGAGCAGTTCCCTTATCAGATTTACGAACGTAAAAAATATATCAAAAGCCAGCGTAAGAGCCTTAGGGAATTCATTATCGATATTACGATTCCGAACAGTGAAAAGAAATTTGAGGTCCGGCCAATTAATAACTTGGAGTATTTACAGGATATCAAGATTGTAAAAGATCCAAAATATCCAAAGCGGTTACTTCTGCGTACGACCTTCAATCCGACGGTGATGGATATGCCGCCGATCATTTACAAAAACAGTGACAATTCGGTTTATGTAAACTTTTTCAACCTTGTCGATCAGACCATACTCAGCCGAGGGATGTTACTGGAAGCTAAAAAGCGTAAGGAGGCAGAACAGGGCTCAGCCAAGAGAATTCGAATTACCAAAGCCATCAAACAGGATTCGGATTACGGTCGTGCGTTTATTGTTGCACTGGAAACTCAAAAAGAGTCTCAGACCATTACTGATCCCTTAGAAAAAATAAATAAGCTGCTGGTTGGAATCAAACAGTTTGAAGAAGCAGCGCTGCATTCAGAAAAAGACTCCCAGCTCCACAACGCGCTTGCGAAGAGAAATCAGCTGAGAGAAAATGTCATCTCGATCTCGCTTGGGTATATCAAGACACGTTTATCCAAACAGGAAGTGGGAGCCGGAGATGCACAAAAACTGATCAGTTTACTGGATCAATCTGAGTCCTTTACGCGAAGACAACAGCTTCTCAAAGAGATTGAAACACTGAGAGAACAACTCTCCACAGTACAGTAATTGAAAGAGCCAGATTCAAAATAATGAGGTCTGAAAGCAGTCATCGGACCTCAATTTCCTGGGCGGATATGCTGTGTCAAACCTCGAATTTGGCTTTTTACCTTAAATTATTCGGAATCCAGCGGCAGCTTCAAGATCTTGCCCGGGCTTTGGGGCTGATGTCGGTTCTGTGAAAGCCTGCCTGCCTGAACCTCCTTTTGATAATTCAGATATTGTTGTTTTGCAGATGATGGCTCAGGTTCTGAAAGCGGATCTTTGGGTTTGAGCGTCGGGGCCTGTTTGTGTTCTTTGTAGAACTCAACAGAGTGCTGTTTGCTGGGGGTTGAAATTTCGGGTTCCTGGAAAGTGTCGCCGAAGCCGTTGTTGATAAGGCGTCTCAGCATTCTTCCGATGCGGTATGATCCTTTCACGCGCTAGCCACTGATATTAAGGTTCATGCCTGCCAAATGCTTGAATTCGGTCGCAATCTTCACAAATTCGGGTTCCGGAACCGTTCTGAGGACTTCACCTGTTTCTTTGTCAATGATATCCACATACAGCTTTCCATCAGATTCATGCCGGTAAAAGCGCATCTCTCTCCACTGGATGTCCTCACCGATTAGTTTTCTGACTGAGTCCAAATGGTACATTTGGGCGTTTTTATTTTCAACTTCGCTGGCTTTTTCCCTCGATTTTTGGGCAACTTCTTTCTGGTGTCTAGCCGCTTCCTGCTGTTTGACTTCATCTTTTGTTTGTTCGGTTTTTTTGAAAGGGATATTGCCTTTACCTGAGACAGTATCTGTTTTCATCAGTTTGACTCCTTGGTTGAAATCCCGTTTACGAGTGTCTGGCTACCTGTTTCTTGCCGGAAAATATTCGCCTTGCAACTCCTCTTTTTTGATGGGAGCGCGCGGGGTTGCATATGTAAGTTAAAGAGTTCCGTTAAGCAACCGCATACCCGATCCCTGTGGTGTATTCTCCATTATTCTGGCTGAGATGCCATTGCGATAGCTTTTTTTCTGGGTGATGTAGCCTGAGAGTTTGTTTTCTTTCCCCAGGCGGGAACGTTCCCGCTCAATCTCTCTTTGTTCCTTTTCCAGAATAACAATCGTCTGCTTGTTATTCTCCTGTATTGCCTCAAGAACTCCTGCAATATCCTTGAAAAGTTTGACCTCTATCGTTTTGGCGGTTACCCCTAATTCTTTTTCACGAATCTCCAAGGCACGGTCATTGGTGGAAAGCGCTGTCAGGATCACTTCACGATTTTGCACAGTGGTTTCTATGTTCTGCTCATCGATAGCAGATTGAATAGAGTGAATCAGCAGTTGATTCAAGAGCTCCTTTTTCTTTTTTACCAGTGAGTAGATTAGCGGGTCATGTGACGATTTCATGTTTTTGTTTATTGGTTTTTAAGCGGTTTTTGAATTTGGGATCAGTGGTCGCTGCAACTTATTTGCCAATGCAAAATTCGGAAAATATCTGCTCCAGCATTTCATCGGGCGTCGTTTCTCCGACAATTTCTCCCAGGGCCTGCAGTGTTTGGGAGAGATCTACGGCCAGCAATTCCTGCCCGAATCCCTGATCCAGAGAATCTTTTGCATTATTTAAATAAATCAGGGCCGTTTCAGCCGACTTTTTTTGACGAAGATTGGTCAACATGGTCTCTTCTGCCATTTTTTGGCCCTGTCCCGATATCTGGTGATAGATTTCATCTCGAAGCCGTGTCATATCCTTGTCCAGTATCGCAGAGATAGTAATGCACTTCTGATCGGTTAGAAACTCCGGTACCGTAAATGGATCCGTTCCATAAAGATCTTTCTTGTTGAGCACGATTATGGTTGGGATAGCAGATAGATCTACTCGGTTTTCCAACTGGTTTTCAAATGAAGGGTTGATCATATCGATCACCCAAAGGATCAAATCTGCTTTTTCAACCGCAGCCAGCGCTCTGCTGATACCCTCCTGTTCGATCGCATCTGTGGTCGGTTGGATCCCGGCCGTATCGATCAGCGAAGCAGGTATCCCACCGATGGTACAGGACTCTTCAATGGTGTCCCTTGTTGTGCCCGGCATCTGACTGACGATGGCGCGGGACTCTTCCAGGAGGCCATTCAGAATACTGGATTTACCAACGTTTGGTTTACCGGTCAGTACGATTTTGTATCCTTCCCTTATCTTAATCCCGGTGTCGGCAGAGCCGATAAGCGTCACCAGATCTGAAGCGGCTGTCGTCAATTTTGCATCAATCAAATCCCGATGAGCAAATATCTGATCCTCTTCGGGAAAATCGATGTCGGCATTCACCAGTGCCAGCACCCAGGTGATCTGATCCTTGAGGGCAGAGATCCGTCGAAAAAGTTTCCCCTTCAGTTGGTTGATGACCAGATCCAGTTCAAGAAGACTTTTGGCCTGAATAAGGTCGTTGGTCGCTTCTGCCTGAGTCAGATCAATTCTGCCATTCAAAAAGGCCCGCTGCGTAAACTCGCCCGGATTGGCCATGCGGGCACCGGCATTTAAAACCAGGTTTAAGATAACCTGAGTCAAATACACTCCGCCATGGCAATGGATTTCAACGACATCCTCGGCTGTGAAGCTATGGGGTTTGCGCATGACGCAAAGTAAGACCTCATCAAGAGGATGCCCTTCGTTTTCGATCCAGCCGTAGGTCAGAATTCGGTTTCTCATCTGTTGGAGAGGGTCACCGCTTTTTGCCTTGAATACCTTTTCTGCTAGCGGCAAAGCCAGGTCCCCGCTGATGCGGATAATGCTGACGCCTGCTTCGCCGAACGCTGTGGCAATACCAGCGATCGTATCTTCATGACTGCTAATCATTCTCCAGGCTTTCTTTTTATGCGGTTACTGGATGTCCCGGACAAAGATCTCGCGATAATCTTCCAGGTACAGCTCAGAGAGATTGGACTGTGATGCCTGCCGCATGTTCTGAACAATCAATCTTTGCAAGGTGTTGTTTTTGCGGTATAAGTTTTTTACCGCATTGAAGTGTTTATTCTTTTTATCATAGCATCTTCTAATGGAGTTGGCCATGTATAAAGAGTCTTCAGTAGAATACCAGGCAAAAAAGAGTTCGTTCTCCTTACGGGTTTTATAGAACGATTTGTAAAAGTCTTTTGCTTGCTTGTGAAAATCAAAAGCGGATTCCAGCCGCATCTCTGCACAGACCGGATTTGCTTTTATTGGGCGCTGATTCGGCGTTCCCCAACCACAGGAAGCAAGAAAACCTGCAATAAATAAAATGATCAGTAGACGTTTCATTGAAATTTGAAATTTTCTGCGTTTATTATTTGAAAGTCGGTGTTGAATGGTTTTATTTCTCAGGATATATAATGCAAACACTGCACCCAAAATCCGGAGCGAACGGTGTGTTATCAGATCTCCCAATCCTGATACGATTGTTCGTGAAAGTGCTATACCATTGGGATGGGAATCGGGTTGTCATTTGACCACCTGTTCCAGGAGGCAGGTTCAGATACTGTAGCTGATAAATCGAACCGCCGTTGGTTATGTAAATAGAGAAAATTTATACAGAACGAGCTTTACATGACTTTCGATAAAGTGATAATAAAAAAGGCAAACAAGTGACTTGATTGATGTAAGGGGCCCTTTTATTCTGACTGTGACGGATTGAGCGCTATTTTTCTTTTGATGCAGGGAGAATGCCATCCACAAAACTGTCTTTCAGGGTGTTATTGTCTGTTTCTCTATTAATTTATTTAAACAAATTGGGTGATTTTAAAATATGGATCTCGCAGCTATTATCGGCACACTCGGTGCTTTTGGGGTGGTTATTTTGGGCGTATCGGTCAGCGCCATCGGACCCGCAGGGTTACCGCTTTTACTTGATTATCCCAGTATAGCGATTGTCCTAGGGGGAACTCTGTTAGCAACGATAGGTTCCAATCCCCTGGAATTGACATTTCCCGGCCTCTTCAAATCTATTGGCAAGGTATTCAAATCAAAATCAGTACCCCTGATCGAGACGTTGGTGATCATCGTTGACGTCGCCAAAGTGGCACGGAAAAACGTTCTGGCAATCGAAGATTCGCTGCCCAGTATTGAAAACGAGTTTCTGCGAAATGGTCTGAGATTGGTGGTCGACCGCGTCGATAAAGACCTGATTACCGACATCATGATGTCGGAGATGAAATACGCGGATCAGAAAAAGACCATCGATATGGGAGTGGTCAAAGGGATGTCAGTTTACTCACCCGCCTTCGGAATGATCGGTACACTCATCGGACTTGTCATGATGCTCGCGGATTTGAGCGATCCAAACTCCATTGGGCCTAATATGTCTGTTGCGTTGATTACAACGCTGTACGGGGCGTTGATGTCAAACGGAGTTTTTCTCCCCTGGGCGACAGCGCTCGATTCTGCCAGGAAAAGCGAGTTGGTGTTGTACGAAATGGTCCGTGACGGTATTTTGTTTATCGAGAAAAACGAAAGGGCTGAGTTTATTGAACAGGATCTGATGAACTACCTGACACCTGAATTGAAGGCCAAATACGAAGAACTGAAGTTTAGTCGTGAGAAAGGGAAATAATGGCGGTTGAAGAAGAAGTTGAATGTGAATGCGGGGAAGAGAGAGTCGAATGGATCTATACGTATGGTGATATGGTCACGCTGCTGCTCTGTTTTTTCGTTTTGCTGTTCGCTATGTCAAAAACCAACGAAGAGAAGTTCAAGGCGATCGCAGCTTCTTTTCGAGGTGGACCACCGGCATCGCCCTACATGTTTACCGGGGCTCCGTCACCCATGGATGCCCTTGAAAACTCCATGAAAAAGAGCGATGTTTCAGCCGAAGTGACCGATATTACGGTAGATGATCGCGGCATTGCTGTTTCTTTCAGTGACACAGCCATGTTTGCTCCAGGGTCTGCAGCACCTACCAAAAAGGGATATGAAACGGTGGAGAAATTTGCACAAATCCTTTATGCCATCCCAAATCATGTGGTTATTGAGGGGCATACGGATAATACGCCAATCAGATCCAAGCTTTATCCTTCTAATTGGGAATTAAGTGCCGCTCGTGCCGCTTCAGTTGCAAGACTGCTGGAAGAGTTCGGAATTAAAAGCAAACGGATGGAAATTGCAGCATACGGAATGACACGACCCAGGGTCACCAACGACAGTCCGGCGTTGAAGCAGATGAACCGGCGCATTGATATTCTGATTAAACCCTCAGGATATTAGTCCCTTATGAGTTATGGGCTGCGTTTTTTTGGGCAGGAAATAATTTTGAAGCACCTGTCCGGTTTATCTGGGTTAAGCCTCGAGAAACAGTTTCCGCTGAATATCTCTATCGGTCTGCACAGAACCACGCAGAAACCAGCACTCTCCCATTATCATCAAAACAGTGTTAATCCCAGAGATTTATCGAAAACACTGCTGTTTTGAGTGCGATTTTTCCGTTGTTCACATCCCACTTGGAATCTGTCCATATTTGCCGGGAAATATCTGCTGTTTTCCCAGGTACTGTTGACAGATTGCTTGGGAGTTAAATCATTGGCGAGGTGATAAGAGGAGGTTTTGATTCATCGAATGATCGATTTTTACAGTCAAGCGTTAACATATCTGGAGTCGGTTCAACCCTCCGCTCCTGCATGGCTTGAACAGATCAAGGAGGATGGGTTAGCACAGAAGGTGCCAATTATCAGGGATGACATGGGGGTTTTTATCCGCATGATTTGCGCTTTGAGACAACCGGAAACCATTCTGGAGATCGGTTGTGGGATCTCCTATGCCACCCATTGGATGTTGCTGGGCTCGCCCCGGAGTCGAGTTGTAGCTATCGACTCCAATCAACAACGTGTTGAACAGTGCAAAACCTATCTGGAAGAGTCAGGGTATATCGACCGAGTTGAATTGAGAAACTGCTGGGCGGAAGATTTTTTCAAAGATAATCATCAATACTTTGACCTGATTTTTCAAGATTCTACAAAAAAGGGATATGCAGGAATGATCGATCAATGTTATCAGTGTTTAAAACCTGGTGGCATTTTGGTCGTCGACAATGTTTTTTTTAATGGAAAAGTATTTGGCTTGACCCCTGACCAGGAAAAAAAATATTCTAATGGGGTAGTATCCGTCAGGGCGTTTAATGAAAAAATGGCAAAGCATCCTGGTTTTGAATGCAGCTTTCTGCCGCTGAGCGATGGTATTCTGGTCGCCCAACGTATTAGGTAAAAGGATTATATGAGTGTTCCGGTTCAGACATTAAATAAAGAACAGAGAGTCTGGTACGCCAACTTGGTGATTTCAGCTATTTTAGCCGATGATGAAATCAGCCCATCCGAGGTGGATTTTCTGAAACAGGTCATTGTCATTGTCTCCGATCCTGAGAAGAAAAAGGAGTTGATGCAGCGGATCAGTTTAAAAAAGAAATTTCCGCTGACAGAACCTCCCGGTTTTGCCAAGGAGATTCTGGCGGCGATCTTTATTGAGTTATCTCTGATCATGATTTCGGATCTGGATTTTGCGGACGATGAAAAAGCTTTTTTGAAAACAGTTGCTGACCTGTTCCGATTTGAAAAAACCTATTACCTGGAGCTTATGCGCTGGGCAGAAGAGGGGTTGGAGTGGAAAAACTCTCAACAGGATCTTCTTTCCGGAGATGATAGCATTGAAAATTTTCAGGTTTCATTGGGACAGCTGAATTCAGAACAGAGAAAATGGTACGCCCAGACCCTGATTGCTATCATTATGCTGGATGGTGCCATTGATGAAATGGAGTTGAGTTTCCTGAAGGCCGCTGTCTCATTTGTAGACAATAAAAAAGATCAGATGGAATTGATGGGGTATGTGCGCAATAAAATGTCACCGCCTCTGAAAAGACCTCCTGACATGTCCGAGCCGGTGCTGATCCATATATTTATTGAGGTCATACGCATTGTGTCTGCTGATGAAAGTCTCTCCTACGCTGAACAGGCCCATTTAAAGCAGATTTCCGATCTTTGTGGCTTTGACGCAAGTCAGTTCGAGAAGTGTGTTGCCTGGTGTAATCGAGGTATTTCCTGGATGCAGAACAAAAATCCTTTGATTACGAACTGTAAAGTCGTTGAGAAGAAACAGCTAGGCTCCCTTTCTGGAGGCAGTTTGGCAGTGAATCCCGAAAATAGTTCTATCCTGAATCGGGAGTTCAACTGTTTTGTCTGTGGGTCCAAACAGAAAGTCAAGGCTTTCCAGCTAAAGCCTCACACCCAGGAGGCGAATCGAAATATTTTTGGTATTACTTCGTATTTGGCAAGCATGGAGGGGCATGATTATATCGACTTTAACAAAATCCGGATAATTACCTGTCCAACCTGCCTGTTTTCCAGTATCAACAAGGATCTATTCAGAAAGACTGAAAGGGAGAAGACACCTGATATACTGACCAATCAAAAGTTCAGAACTGCCTGGATCAAAGATGTCAAAAACAGACACGCAAGTCTGGCCGGGAAAATGAAGGAGCTTGATTCCTTAAATCCCTCCGGGGAAGCCGTCATCAAGTCTTATGAACTTGCTATCCAGTCGGCAAGCATGCTGGGGGTTGCCAACAATGACGAATCTCAGAAGTGGCAAGCGGTTACGCTGTTGATGACACTGGCGGAGATTCAGATGAACAATGGGGATGTGGAAGTGGCGGAATCCTATCTGGAAAAGGCCAGGGAACGGGCAGACAATCTGTTTAAAAACGCAGGCCATGCCATTGTTTCGTTTAAAGCAGCCCGCCTGCTGTTGTTTATTGGGCTTTTCCGGGATGATGTCCGTACGTCAGGGACCTATCTGGATTTTCTCAGGGAATATCATTTTGAAAAACAGGATACCATGTCGACCCCTGAGCAAAATGTCTTGAGAAAAGTGTATGGTGAAGTCAAGAAGGTGGTACAGGATCGGTCTGATTATACCAAGGACCAGCTGCTGGGATTCCATAAAAACATATGATCTCGTCTGCAGCAGACAATGGCTGCATGATTACCTCCCCCCTTGCCCCCTCAAAAGGGGATTAAGCAGAAAGAATGTTCCTGAAAAACAGACGAGAGATAGTAGCGGGACAATGTTTTGGCAATTTTTCGACAAAATGCAGTTGTCCTTATCGCTCGGTTTTTTTATACTGTCTAATGTAGTTGAGAAGACCGGTACTGAAAGATACCTGAAACCTCAAAGATTTTCTGTTTACTTGCCCTCCCTTGAAAACTGGAAGAATCTTCCCTGAGATGTTGTTGTTAGATGTCCGGTTGGCTGTTCGGTAATCAAACGACTGGCGGTTTTCTTAACAAATCTTGTCATTGAAATAGTTATTCAGAGATTATTTCCACAAATTCCCTTTTTGAGAACGGTTCTGGGGAATGCTGGTACAATCAGCAATTCTGAATAACAAACCTGTAAAACGATCAAGTAATCTTGGATGCCCCATGTTTAAGTCGATAAAAAGTAAAGTGAATTTCGCCCGGATGGAAGAGGCGTTGCTGGATTATTGGGATGAAAATCTAATATTTGAAAAATCTGTTGAAGAGCGATCGGATCAAAACACTTACTTTTTTTATGATGGGCCCCCCTTCGCTACCGGGTTGCCTCATTACGGGCATCTGATTGCGAGTACCATCAAGGATGTGGTTCCTCGTTACCAGACGATGTTGGGTAAAAAAATCGAACGTCGTTTTGGCTGGGATTGTCACGGTCTGCCGGTCGAATTTGAAGTGGAAAAAGAACTGGGGCTGAATGGTTCTGCCGATATCGAAGCCTACGGTGTGGACAAGTTCAACGAGAAGTGCCGCAGCATCGTTTTGCGTTACGCTAACGAGTGGAAACGCACCATCCGCAGGCTGGGTAGATGGGTGGATATGGAAAACGACTACAAAACCATGGAAGTCAACTTCATGGAGTCGATCTGGTGGGTGTTTAAAACACTCTGGGATAAAGATCTGATCTATGTCAGCAAAAAAATCGTGGCATTCAGCCCCCGACTCAGCACCCCACTTTCCAATTTTGAAGTAAATCTGGGATACAAGGACACCCAGGATCCATCTGTAACGATTAAGTTCAAGGTCAAGGATGAACCGAATTCTTTCGTCCTGGCATGGACCACCACCCCTTGGACACTGATCTCCAATTTAGCGCTGGCGGTTCATCCGCAAGTGACATATGTGCGCGTGAAGCTTGCAGATGAAGTCTACTACCTGGCCAAAGACCTGTTGGAAAAGACACTGGGAGAGGAGGCCAAGGTCGGTATTGAAGCTGAAATGCTCGGAAGTGAGCTGGAAGGAATGGCTTACGAACCGCTTTTCCCTTACTTCGCGGAGAAAGCGGCTGATGGGGCCTTCAAGGTGGTTCTGGGAGATTATGTCTCTACTGAGACGGGTACCGGAGTGGTACATACAGCCCCCAGTTTTGGCGAGGATGACTTTGTGACCGGTAAGCGATACAATTTGCCCCATGTTTTTCCGATGGATGATAGCGGTTATTTTACTGCCGAGGCCACCGATTTTGCAGGGCAGTATTTCAAGGATGCCGATAAAGCGATTATCAAAGCCCTGAAAGAGCGGCAGCTGGTTTTAAAACATGAAACACTCGTTCACAGTTATCCTTTTTGCTGGCGTTCTGGCGCTCCCTTGATGTATCGAACCATCCCCAGTTGGTTTGTCAATGTGGAGAAGATCAAGTCAACGATGCTGGAGAACAATCAGCAGATCACCTGGTCGCCGGACCACATTAAAAACGGAAGAATGGGTAAGTGGCTGGAAGGTTCACGGGATTGGGCGATCAGCCGTAACCGGTATTGGGGAAATCCGATTCCAGTCTGGATTTGTGACAGTTGTGGTGAAAAGCATTGTATGGGTAGCAAGCAGGAATTAGAAGCGCTTTGTGGAGAGCAGCTGACGGATCTGCATTCCCATTTTGTGGACAGTCTCACTTTTGGCTGCAGCAAATGCGAGGGAACAATGAAGCGTACTCCGGAAGTGTTGGATTGTTGGTTTGAATCCGGTTCCATGCCATACGGTCAGCAGCACTATCCCTTTGAAAACAGGGAAGAGTTTGATCAACATTTTCCGGCAGATTTCATCAGCGAAGGTCTGGACCAGACCCGGGGCTGGTTTTATACGTTGCTGATCCTGGGGACGGCGCTTTTCGAGAAGCCCGCTTTTATGAACTGTATCGTCAATGGGCTGGTTCTGGCAGAAGATGGAAAAAAGATGAGCAAAAGTCTCAAGAATTTTCCTGATCCCTGGGATATGCTCAATAAATATGGAGCAGATGTCGTACGACTCTATATGCTGAACTCAGGAGCCGTGCGTGGTGACGATCTACAGTTTTCAGAAAACGGTCTGCAGGAGACACTGCGGAACACGATGCTCCCCTTGTGGAACGGGCTCAGTTTTTTTACCACCTACGCCAACATTGATAACTGGCAACCGACTCAGGTTGAAGATGTCGCAGAACTCTCCAACCCGTTGGATCGTTGGATTCTCTCCCGTTTGAACCATTTGCTGCTGGATGTGCGAACAGCCATGGATAACTATGATCTCAATGGCGCCGTTGCTCCATTTGTGGGATTTGTGGATATGCTGACGAACTGGTACATCCGCAGAAGCCGCAGGCGTTTCTGGAAAGCCGGTGATGGAGATGATAAAAACCAGGCATATAAAACTCTGTTTACTGTTCTGATGGAGTTTTGCAAGGCGATTGCCCCCTTTATCCCTTTCATCTCAGAAGAGATCTATCAGGTGTTGAAAAACGATTCGATGCCGGAAAGCGTTCATCTCTGTCTATATCCTGAAGTCAAACGCGAATTGATTGACGAAAAACTGGAGCAGGAGATGGACATCATTCTCAAAAGCGTCAATATGGGTCGGGCCTTGCGAGCCAAACATCAGATAAAGATCAGGCAGCCACTGCAGAAAATCACCCTTCTAACCAAGAATACAGCCGTTCAGGGTGTGCTGGGAGGGATGTCGTTACTAATCACCGATGAGCTGAATGTGAAGGAGGTTGAAATTGCCCAGAACGAAGAGGATCTGGTGAAACTGATAGCCAAACCCAATCTCAGGCTGCTGGGGCCAAAATTCGGTAAAAAACTGAAGGATATCAGGCCTCAGATTGAAGCGCTGACTGCCAAAGAAATTGTCGAACTGCAGAATGGCGGTAAGAAGAACATTACCCTGGAGGGTGAGGATTTCGAAATCGGAATCGAAGAGATCTTTATCGAGCGCCATCAGAAAGAAGGGATTGTTACAGAAAGCGAAGGGGATGTGACCGTTGCCCTCGATATTCAACTCAACGATGAGCTGACAGCCGAGGGCTTCGCCCGGGAATTTATCAACAAGGTGCAGCAGACCCGCAAAGAGATGGATCTGGAAGTTGTCGATCGTATCGATGTTGTATACAGCGCCAGCGATATCCTGAAAAATGCTCTCGAAAAACATCAGTCATACATCAAGACTGAAACATTGGCTCACACCCTGGAATCTGTCTCCAGTAAAGACGACGGCTTTGTGGACTGGATTTTGAACGAAGAAAACTGCGCCATCAAAGTCAGTAAGATCTAGCCTCAACCCCTAACCACTTCCTTTTGAGAATCTGCTAATCCCTGCGGATTCTCTGATCCTTCCAAATTGCCGATCACCCAGTAATTGCCGATCATCCGCTAATTGCCGAGCAGCGTTACGTCCTGTCCTTTGATTCTTTGTGGGGATTTGCTTCCCCTGGCTTGCCTCGTTTTTCCTTCCCTACCCCTCACCTTATCTCTTTTATCAGAATCTCATTTCTTAGAGTAACTATTACGCCCTGACAAGGGGACCAAAGATCCCCTCGGCTCAGGCAATGTGGTGAAAAGTTACTTCTAATATTGAATTTTGAATCCCGGCTGAGAAGTGTTGCATGGCAGCACGTAACAGCGCACCTATGTGGGATTTGGCCAATGATGAGCTTCATGAATCTCTCTCTATATTGGGGCAAAGAAATTTGTTATTTGAATAAAATCAGCTAAAAGGTTAAAGATTTAATTTTTGATGCCGATAAGGAGACAAGAATTAAAAAGACCTTGTGAAAATCCGGATAAAATTGAAGAAAACATTAAAGTTTTAGAATCCCGTTCCGATAAGGGAGACAGGAATCATTAACTGTTATTGACACTTATAAACCAGATTAAAAGGGACACATCATGGGCTTAAGAATCAATCATAATGTCGCAGCAATCAATTCATGGCGAAATTTAAAAGCGACCGACGAAGCCATGAGCAAAACCCTGGAAAGACTCTCTTCAGGATCGAAGATCAACCGGGCCTCTGACGGACCCGCAAACCTGGTCATCGCGGAACAGATGAAGGCTCAGGTCCAATCCATGGAACAGGCAGTCTCCAACTCGGAACTTGCTATTTCCATGGTACAGACAGCGGAAGCCTCCCTGAACGAAGTCAATAATATACTGGTCAGTATGAGACAACTGTCATTGCATGCAGCCAATGAAGGCGCCAACGACGATAAAATGCTGGCCGCCGACCAGGCAGAGATCGATAACGCGATCAAAACCCTGGACGGAATCGCCAAACAGGCCCAGTTCGGATCCAGGCTGCTGCTCGATGGCAGCAACGGCATCTCGGGGGTGGCTGTCGGTGAGGGCGTCCAGTTTGTCATGGCCGATGTTGAGACCCAGTCTTCACCCGCGGACGGGTACGCGATCGATATCACCGAAGCAGCCTCCAAAGCACGGCTCTCAGGAGAGCGAGCCATGACCGAAGATGAGATCAACGCAGGGGGGATCGAGTTGACCCTCCATGAAGGGGGCAGAAGCTTTACCTACTTCTCCAAGGTGGGTGAGACCATGGATACGATCCTGCGCAACATACAGCAAAAAATTGAACAAAACGGTTTGGAATTAGAGATGGGCGTTACTGAAGACAGCCGCTTTTTCGTGGAACACAAACAGTACGGCTCGGAACCCAGTTTCGGTGCGATCTGTTCAATCGGCGGCCTCTTGACCGAAGAGGGCAATGTGCTTCAGGAAGCGATCCAGGGCAATGACCTGCAGGGCACTATCGGCGGAGAACTGGCCCACGGAGAGGGTCAGTATCTGACTGCAGCCAAAGGGACCAAGGCAGACGGACTGGTGGTCAACTATGAAGGGGGTGTCAAATCCATTCCCCAGGTTGATGAGTCCGGACAGCCCATCTTAAATGAAGACGGTACACCGGTGGGTCCGACGGATACGATTGAGGGTGCGGTTTATGTGGCCAATAACTCCCTCAGCTTTCAGATCGGTCCATCCCAGAACCAGACAGCGTCGATTAATCTGCCCAATATCAACACCCACACCATGAGTACAAGGGTGGATAATGAAAGTGGCTTCAAGGCGCTGGCAGATATCGATGTGACGACCTATCAGGGTGCCCAGGATGCACTGAAGATGATCGACCAGTCCGTCTACGAGATCACCTCTGCCAGGGGAAGCCTGGGGGCCTTCCAGAAGAACACCCTGGAATCGAACCTCAACAACTTGAGGTACTCTTCTGAGAACCTGGTGGCAGCAGAATCCACCATCAGGGATACCGATATGGCCAAAGAGATGAGCGAATTTACCAAGCAGCAGATCTTGCTGGCAGCAGGCACCGCGATGCTGGGACAGGCAAACCAGACACCAAAGGCGGTCTTGTCACTGCTCAACGCACAATAAGCAACGTCAAGGGGGCAACCCCCCTGAAATAAGAACCAGGCGGCTATAAAACCGCCTGCCAAAGCAGTACGAATTATCAATATCCATAAACAAAGGAGGCCGTCATGGCTCAGGGAAGACCGTATCAGGCATATCAGAACACCCAGGTCCAGACGTCGAACCAGAAGCAGCTGCTCGTGCTGATGTTCGATGGGATGAATCGCTTTATGAACCAGGCGATCAAATCGATCGGGGAAAAGGATATCGAAGTCGCCCACTCCAACCTGCACCGTACCGGCCAGATCCTTTTGGAACTGCTGAGTACCCTGCGGGAAGACAAGGGGGGTGAGATCGCTTCGAACCTGAAGAAGATATATGTGTTCTGTTATGAACAGATCGTGATCGCCAACCTGAAAAAAGATGCCCAGATCATTCGGGACGTACAGACAGTGATCAATAATCTGGGAGACGGCTGGAGACATATCGGCCGGTCAAAAACAGGCCTCAGGGCGACGTCGACCAAACAACAGATCAGAGTCACCGGCTAACTGCAGATCTCACCGCCGACAGGGAAGTCAGCTCTGGGATCTGCAGTCAGGCAACCCGCCATGTGCGGTTTTCCCGGGTAGCCACCGTTTTGAAACTGCGCGCTGGAGAAGACAAAGGCCCGTTTTCAAAACAGTCAGGGGTTCGGAAAATGTGGGAACCCACACAAGGCGTATTTGCGGTAACACTTTCGTTTTTCGAAACCGTAACAGCGAGATGATTCGGGGAATTTCCCAGCATCATTCAGAAGGTTCTTGGAAATCAAAAAGCCTGTAGATGTCCACGGAGGACAGAGGGGTTGAGGATGACAAAAAAACGGATAAATTAACAGCACTCTATGAAACAACTCAAAAAAAAGAGGTTTGTGAATGAAGCTGGGGCGGAGCAATCCGTCTTGAATTTCGAAAAAATGGTGTTGCCAAACATGAATTGAATTGAAATGGACGGACAATCAGGAGATAGGTATGGGACTTAGAATAAATCACAATGTCGCGGCGATCAATGCCCACCGTAATATGGTGCGTAACGACGCGAACTTGAACAAGACCCTGGAGCATCTCTCCAGTGGTCTTAAAATCAACCGGGGTTCGGATTCTCCAGCTGCACTGGTGATATCCGAACAGCTCAGAAGTCAAGTCGCCGGTCTCAAACAGGCGGTGATGAACTCAGAAGCAGGTGTGGCACTGGTGCAGACGGCTGAAGCCTCACTCAACGAAACCAGTTCCCTTTTGACCAGCCTCAGACAGCTGGCCATTCATGCAGCGAACGAAGGGGTTAACGATCACGTGATGGCAGAAGCAGATCAGTCGGAACTGGTCAATGCCCTGGATAGTATCGACCGGATCTCGAGAACCTGCGAATTTGGAACCAAGAAACTGTTGGACGGCAGTCACGGGATTAATGGGTTGACGGGGGGGGATGACCTGACCTTTTTAAAGGCCACCACCCGCACCAAATCGTCACCCCAGAGCGGGTTTGCGGTGGAGGTTTTCCAGGAGGCAACCCAGGCCCAGATAGCAGGCACGATCGCCTTGACCCAGGACATGATCGATGCGGGGGAGACCATCCATCTGATGCAGGGCTCCAGGAGTCTCGTGTTTGAGACGACGATGGGGGATTCTCTGGCCAAGGTGCAAAACAAACTGAACACTGCCATCGAAAACTCCAACATGAACCTGGATGTGTTCTTCGATGCGATGGGTAAACTGAATGTGGTGCATAAAGACTACGGCTCCGAGCACACCTTCAGCGTCATCAGTTCGACCTCCGGCGTGCTCTCGGAAAGAGCCGATATCCCGATCTGGATCCAAAACGGACTGGATGTCCAGGGAACCATCGGCGGAGAAGTGTGCGAAGGCAAAGGACAGATGCTGATCGGCAGCGAGGGGACCAATGTGGAGGGACTCGCCATCCGCTATACGGGGGTGGCCGATCCGATGCACCCGGAAGTGGGACGAGTGGTGCTGGATTCCAATGCCCTGACCTTCCAGATTGGGGGTAACCATAACCAGGTCACCAAGGTGCTGTTGCCCAATACCCGCTCAGACAAGCTGGCCCGGGATATTAACAACGAAAGCGGTTATAAGAGCTTAAGGGATATAGACCTGACGGTTTTCCAGGGGGCCCAGGACGCGTTGCTGTTGATCGATAAGGCGATCAACGAGGTCACGACGATCCGGGCGGATCTGGGAGCGGTCCAGAAAAATGCGTTGGAATCGAACATCACCAGCCTCAGTATCGCCAAGGAGAACCTGATTAACGCCGAATCGGTGATCAGGGATACCGATATGGCCTCTGAGATGAGTGAGTTTACCAAGTATCAGATTATGACCCAGGCGGCTACGGCTATGCTGGCACAGGCCAATCAGACACCAAACAACGTCCTGAGCTTGTTGCAGTAAGTTAAGTCAAAGGCTGAAGTGAAAAGTCCGAGGCCTGCCTGGGGGACCTCATCAGCGGACCTGAACCGGAAAGATCAAGCCGGCAGGAAAAAGAGGTGCCCCAGGCGGGGCTGAAAAAAAGAATATTGTAAACCAGATAAGGTTGTTATGAGATACGAAGACCAACAAACAGCCGCCAGGACCCAGGTCGAACAGAGAAACCGTAAGGTGGACCTGGCGTTGGGGCTCAGCCGGGGAGATCCGGTGTTACCAAAGGAATATAAATCCCCCCATGAACAGGGGCGGTTCGCTATGATCGGCCGCTTGGAAAGCGGTGTTTCGAAGATCCAGACAGCCACCGTGGGGGTGGAGAAGATCAAGGGGCTGCTTTCTGAGATGAAACGGTTTTTACAAGAGGAGGGGTACCGCTCGTTTCGGGCCCAGATTCCGGTCTCGGTGATTAATAACTTCCTCACAGACCGGCTGGCCCATATCAAAATGACGTCTGAGACGACTAGTTTCAGGGGACATGCCCTCTTAAACGGCAAGACAGGTGTCAAAGGTAGCGTCAGCGGCAAAAACCTGCGTTTTATCAGGGGGTCGGCACGTGTCCAGACGTCAGAACAAAACGGTTATCCGATAGCGATTTACCAGGCTCCCAGGCCCAGTATTTTGACAGGGTCTATCCGGCTCAGTGCAGATGAGATCAGGCGCGAAAGCGTGATCGCTCTGGCCGATGACAGCCATGAGGTGCGTTACCAGGTGCGGGCGGATGAAAATCCTGATTCGCTGGTGACCAACCTGCAGAGATACCTGGTGGATAATAGCTTTGATATCAGTGTTTACTGTACACAGGATAACCACCTGTTTTTCAGGCACAACCAGTTGGGATCGGCTAACAGCTTTCGGGGCATGAGCACCCACAGCCGTTTGATCTCAGAGGTCCCCGGCCGCTATAAAGACGCCCAACCGGGTGTGGATGTGGCGGGCACTATTGGCTCAGAGCAGGCCTCCGGGGAAGGGGGTTTTTTAACCGGCGCCAAAGGGAACTTGCACACCGACGGTCTGGTGGTCTATTACGATGGCATGATCGAAACCTCGGGACAGATTGTGGGCAGCGTGCAGGTAGAACAAAATGGGATCCGGGTTCCGGTGGATATCTCCGGTTCAAAGTTGGAGATCCTGGCGATTCCGTCGATCCAGCCAGAGATGTTGGCCGTGGGGGTTTCGAATCGCAGCGGGTTTACCAGCCTGCAGTCCATCCAGGCCAATACGGTGCTGGAGTGTCGTGATGCGCTGAAGCTGATCGAGTGGTCTTTGTCTTATCTGAGCTACCTGCAGGAGGAGCTCAAGTACAATGAGAGCAACTTTGTGGACCGGGCGGTGGATCTTCTGCGCTCGACCATGCAGTCTCAGGTCGCAGGGGAAGAGATACTGTACCTTTCCCGGGAAAAGGCCAGATCCATGGTGGATGAGCTCAAGGGAATGCTGACCCCGGCGATGACCATGAAGGTGACTTCCTGGCATTAGAGAATGAAAATGAAATATATCTGGCAG
>Ga0233431_1002061_pt1 | contig 30158 bp, 27 predicted proteins | sample SI_118_April2016_FD_179867 | JGI IMG/M metagenome (GOLD analysis project Ga0233431, IMG submission 179867) | Seawater microbial communities from Saanich Inlet, British Columbia, Canada - SI_118_April2016_200_MG | ecosystem: Environmental > Aquatic > Marine > Inlet | place: Canada: British...
AAAACAAAAGCTGAATGATAAAACCCGTCTCTGCGCATAAGGATTTAAAGATTTTCTAAGTTTGCTTCACGAAAAACCGCCAAACTCGCCTGCCTCGCTCAAACAAGGCTTATTTTCGCTACGCTAAACTAAGAAAATCTAATAAATCCTTATGAACTCGATCCAGGTTTCATCATTCAGCTTTCTGCAAAAACCTAACCGGACATTGCTGATCACAAGTTGAAATATAAAGCGGTTTAAGGTTGATGAAAACAGTCGCCGTAATACACTGTTTCAACGGTTCCATCCTTCAATTCCAAAATCAGTGCACCTGTATCATCGATATCAACTGCCTTTCCCTGGAGTGTATCTTTAGTGGAAATAATAGTGACCTCCCGGCCCAGTGTGATTGCGTATTTTTTCCATTCGAACAGCACATGATCCAGAGTCACCTGGCTTATCTCCTCCTCAAAGGCATCCAAAAAAAGATTCAAGACCTTTTTTCTGGGAACCGTCTCACCCAGTAGCGCACGAATAGATGTGGCGTTTGGCTCATGGTGGGTTGGATCATTATTAACATTGATACCAATCCCAATATTGAGGAAAGAGACCTGCTCATCAACAGCCTCCATCTCACTAAGCATCCCACAAAGTTTTTTTTCATTTACAAGAATATCATTCGGCCATTTCACTTGAGCATCAATGCCAAAATGTTTCTGCATGGTTCTTGCTAAAACCAGAGATGCGGCAAATCCATATCGGCTCACCAGGTTAGGGGGAATCTGTGGCCTCAGAACAATAGTAAAATAGAGACCTCCTCCTGCTGAATGCCAAATTCTGCTCAACCGCCCCCTCCCGGCAAGCTGTTCTTCTGCGATGACCACAGTGAAATGCGGACACTCTTTTCGAGCGAGTTCTTTCGCAATGGTCATTGTAGAATTTACTTCTTGATAATAGTGAATACTGGACTCCCTTTGAGGGAACTCCCAGGGATAAAGGGCGTCAGGAGAACTAACGAGTTGATAACCGCTTGCAGAAGTTTCGATTTGATAACCCAATTGTTGCAGTTTTTTAATATGTTTCCAGATACTTACCCTTGAAACACCAAGCTTTACACTCAGTTTCTCACCTGAGTGGATCAGGTCGCTGTTTTCAGCCAATACCCTAAGTATTTTACCTTTCATTCTACCCTAACTTATCGGAATTTTTCTTTTAGTTGAGCTCAAACCACAGTCCAATCACAGTTTCAGGCCTGTATAGAAGCAGTATGCTTATTTACGTTACCCCTCTTTATGTTTCAGGTTAACGAAAGGGTCATCAGTTGTCAAACCAGCGAAACAGTCTGATATTCCCCATAAAAGATTGTTAGACGTCTGGAGGTCAAAATGGGCAATCTGAACCCAATTTTGTTAACCACAAATTTTGTAAGATTTCAATTCTTAAAGGCAGGCCGGATTAAGTAAGTTCTTATTGATCGGTTGATCGAATTTACGTTCGCCGCAAGCTTTAAGGGCTGCTAATTCGGCCCGACAGGCTTTTACTTTTCCATTGAAATAGGTGGACTGTACGAGAAACTCACATTTCCCGCATTTACGAACACGGACCGGCCCGCAAGAGTTCACACAATTAAAACGATAGACCCCTCTTGTATCTTTAATAATAAGATCTACTGCTCTAATTGATGGTATATTGACAAAAGTCAGGCAGATCAATCCAAGCAATATAATTCCTAATTTCATATCAGTTTTACCGTATAAGATTAGTAACTTATTTGTTTCGGATGATTTTATCTGTTCTGTTTCCAGCCCGAAATCCTTTAATGCGAAAACCGGGCATTACTCTGTTTGCCTTTTTATTGTATCAATATCTGTTGACCTGTGAACTTGTCAATTATAAATAACACTCATATCAATAGGCCGAACAATCAGTTCACCTAATCCAAACGAGATATAACGAATAAAAGTGGAATTATTGAATTGCGGTTGAATCACTTGTTTCCCCATACTTTTTTCAATGACCAACCTGATTTCTGTTTCATTCAGGGAGGGACTGACCTCTATTGCAGCCAGATCTTTCAGGTTTCTTAATTTTTCCTGCAGTAGTTCCGAAAAGTTATCCGCATCAATCGGGGGCCCATTAAAAAACTTAATGTGGCGTCCAAAACTGCTGATCAAGGCTTTTTTTCGCTTAGTATCATCGAAATGCTCAATCCCCGAACCAATTTTAATAATTTCAACATAGGTCACTTCTTTCTCTTCAATAATGATTTGCTTTGACATAAATTCCTTTTAACATAAACATTCCGTGATTTTAAACAGACCATATATAGTAACCAATGATCATTTGTGCCTCAATTCCAATATTCGGATGAGTTGCAAAATTAATTCGTATTGGGGCCTGACACTATTTTTTGAGTAGTAGCAGAAGCCGGCTGGGGTTACAACTACTTTTTTCTAACAGTAGTGAGGTTTAGCGCGGTTTTGATCTATTCGGAAATCTGAGATTCAATTAGGTTTTTATATGCCACATCGTTCATTTCTGCCTGCAATTTCTTAATATTTTCAGGCCAGGTGGCTTCCAGGGGCGCAGTGAAGGTCATACGTTCCTCACGGACAGGATGGGAAATCGTAATGGACCGGGCATGAAGAGCCAGTGCTTTCTGAGGAAATTTGATTTTGGAGCCGTACCTGAAATCTCCGATGATTGGAAATCCCTTATGAGACAACTGAACGCGAATCTGGTGGTGCCTGCCTGTTTCCAGCTCTAATTCCAATAATGAGACATCATTTTTGTAAAGAACTCGGTGATAAGACAGTTCCGCTTTTTTTCCTTCTGCTGTCGTCGATATTCTGCTGTGCACGCCATCTCGAAGAATCCAATCTGTTAGTCGATCCCTTTCCGGGGTTTTACCTTTCACTAGAGCCCAATAGGTCTTTTTAACCGTTTTTCGCCGAAGCTGATCCGAAAGGCGACTGGCCGCTTTCGACGTTCTGGCAAACACCACTACCCCGGAAACAGGGCGATCCAGACGATGCACCATTCCCAGATATACATTCCCGGGCTTGTTGAAAGTCTTTTTTAGAAACTTCCGCCCCGCATCATAAAGCGATAAGTCCCCAGTTATATCCTTCTGGATAAGCATTCCAGCGGGTTTACAGACAACAAGCAGGTGATTATCTAGATACAATGGTTGCATCGTGAGCATATTTCAAACACACCGGAAAACAACACTATCAAGTAAAGGTATCAAATCGATTCAGAAAGGCTCTAGAAATCATGAACATCATCCTCCCAACCATGTTCAGTCATAATCATACCGATCTCGATTTGAAGCTGTCTGGCGAGGTCATAGGACCCCTTGATTTGGCTCTGGCTTTCCATCACTCTTTTCAGAAGTTTTAGAGCGCGGTCCAGCATTTTTTTGTATTCGGATTTGTTAAACAAACCATTAGACTCTTTGGCAACCCAAGCTCCTTTTAGAAACGGATCCACTTCATGAGGTTTTGTCAGAGCACCAAATTCCAGTTGTTGAGTTATCAGTAGCACACAATGTTTAAATAGTTTGTCCGCGATCTGCCTCGATTCATCAGGGTTTCCAGCAGCCAGCGAAAGCTGGAATTCAGTCACCCCAAGCATGTTCCGGATCATGCTTTTTTGCAGAATCAGGTCCTTAGAAACATCTGGCATCGTAACCAGAATGTCTTTAACAAGATTTTTCAAAATTGGAATCCTTGAGAAAAGAAGTCCTAAGGTAACCATTACAAGGATAACATAGTTGGCGGTTTTCCCTATACCGACTGTTTTTGTTTCATCCTGCTGAATCGCCGAGCAAGCCTGACGAATTTCATCTTTAGTAATACAACCGGAAATATAGACAGAACCCTTCAATTTTGTATTGAGCATAACCATGCCGCCCAATTTGTCTTTTACCGATAGCAGCGAGGTAATCAGAATGAGTTTTTGCTGCAGTTCCTCTGACATCCTACGGATGTTCCAGTTAAAATGTCCGGCAATTCCACTCTGCTCTCGAGATATTCGCTCTTTCAGAAATTCAAGGTATTTGAGGTAGACCTTAATAAACCAGGTCGCATTGTAGATACTGATTCCTTCGTTATGGAGTGCACCGGAAATTTCTACAAGTGCCACTTCCAAAACGTCGAGTCTACGTTCATTCAATCCACTTTGAGCGGTATCATTAAAAAGCTGGATCCCGTTTAAAGCCCTAAGGTCGGCGAAATATGGAAACTTCTTAATCAACCGCTTGATTTTTTTTCTTGGATTAGTCAGTTCTTTTTGTTCTGCAAACCGATTAACCTCTTCACGAAGTTCAGAAATATTTGGGAAATTTTTGGGTCCAAACAGGCCTCGGCTTGTTTTTTCCGGGTATAACACATCTGTCCCCAAGAAATCAGTTGTATCCGGGATCCGTTTCAAGAGAGTTTCGAGCTCATCGATTTTTTGTTTGATCCGTTTGTCAAGCTCTTCTTTTTTAATAGTGTCTTTTGCAGTGTTCAGTTCTGTTTTATTTAAGGGATTATCCATGGAGATGTTTTGCTAAAGACGATTTTGGATCCAATCTTGTGGGAACAAACTTCGGGTATGAGGTGGGTTTGTTAAGTTGTGTTCCTTTATTACCAATCGCATAGCGATCTTTTCTCTGAAGGAAAGCTCATCCAGCTATTGAGTCAGCTAATTTGGGAAATACACTCATCAAGCAAGCTGTTTCACTATATAAAGCAATCTGTCGCTCAGATCCCAGCCAGGCCGTTGCCAGGATACTTGATCAGGACAGACTGATTCTATTTTACAGCGATCACAGGACAAGTTGCCGATAGGACTATATGCTGGGCGGTTGATCCAAAGAAAAATTTACCAACTTTTGATTTCTTTTCAGTTCCGATGATAATATGATCGACCTTTTCCTGTTCCGCAAAGAATACAATATTCTCTGCAACTGTCAGGTTGTTTGAAGGTAGCATTTTCGCTTCACAACTCAGATTATCAATGGTCAGAAAATTCTTAGCATATTCCAGAATTTGCTCAGCTTGACTCAGATCATTCAGCTGTTTTTCTGGATCACCATCGAGAGCTGTAACAGCAATTACATGGGCGTCAAATGCTTTTGCATACTTCAGCGTCAGTTCCAGCGCTTTTTTCGCGATATTCGACCCGTCATAACAGACCAATATTTTCATACTCTCTCCTTTCTCGTTTCAGTATTCTGGTAAAAAATCCAAATTGATTGATTTAAGACGCAAAACTGTGTACTCAATAGCGATTTTCAATGCAAGCATTTAAGCAAATAAATATTTCAAACCCCGTGTCTTGTCAAGTCTTTTACGATCAAGCATTTGTTATATCTTCATATTGGAAAGCCTGTTTGTGTAGCCAAACCTGTCCAGAACACGATTTTTTCATGCGCCATCTTTCATAAAGCGCACCATCAGCTATGTTGTCTTTTTACAGAAGGGTTCCAGCAGGCTACCGTAAAATCTCTTCAAAACGGATGATCCCCTTTCTCAATGAGAAAACAACAGTATCCAGGGCGATGCCTTCTGAGTAAGCAAAGAGGCGGCACATATTATTGAGAATATTGTCCATCATGTCATGAATATTTTCGCTGTACTGATTCATACGTTCCGGGCTGTTTTTTTTATGGAAAAAGGCATTTTTTAACTGTTCAGGGTTTATACCCTCATCCACTTTTCGATGGGAGAGGAGTAGTCCGTATTCATTGGCAAAACATTGCAGAAAACTATCCTGTTTAGAGGCAATGACGGACTTACCTTCTTCAAGTTTTATCTCATTTGAGCTTTGACATTTTAAAAACTTTTGAGCCAATTCTTCCCGGGTCTCTTCCATATCTTTTTCCGGCTCAATGATTGCTTCAATGACCTGCATGTAGTTGGTGTCCGGTTTATCGACCTTCTTGCCAGTCTGGGGATCAACAAAAGAAAATTTTGGAATCATGATGTGAGAAAAAGCCTTGTTCAGGACGGCGCTGTTGAGCAGTGCATATTGAATATAACGCCGCAGATCCTGTTCTATCTGGAGGGGATCCCGATCGACAGTGCAGACAGTGATCTCGTTCTTCAAGATGGAATAATAAAGATTCCGGACAACATCCACCAAATTTCTGAAATGACCATAATTGCCAACCCCTTCAATTTCATCTTGCTCCAATGAGTATCCGTATCGCATGTACGGTACCGGGGGTTTCTCCCTTTTAATCGTGTCATCACTTGCGAGCCAGTGATGTAATTCAGGCCCCTCATCGATTATTCTGCTCAATTGCTTGAGAAAAATCCCCACATGTATTTTCCGACCATCTGAATGAGTTATTGTGTTACGCATGATATTCTGGAGTTGCCTGACTGAGATACCGCTGATACCTTCATTTGGAAAATGTTCGTTCCAGAGCACTCGCATGAATTCATTATCAATCATCTGAAGCTGCTCGTTGGTGAAGAGGTTACTCTCCCTCAGATTTACCGCTCGGGGATGGGCAACGATATAGCTGCCAAATGTCTCGGCATCAAAACTATTCAATCCCAAACGCACCATCTCATTGTGAAATGGATGCCAGTGCGGCAGTTCCTGAATCGTACGGACAGGATCTTCACTGTGCGCAGCATAAATATAGAGTTTCTGCTCTGGTGTGATGGAGTGATAGAATTTGATTTTTTCCTCGCTCCACTGTTCAGGGAGGTTCTTTCGCACAGGTGGCAACAAACGCGTCAGGACAGAGTAATAGGCAGCAATGCGCAGCAAGTTGGGATCGACATCGTACTGCTCCCTCATATTGGACATATCCCGCCTTAGAATATCCATCTCAGAATTAGCATCCAGCAAATAGTTGACCGGTACCCGCTCTATTCGGTCCAACAGCTTTGATGAGTCCAGTTTTTTATCAAGGTTTTTCATCTCCTCTATATTGGTCGTAACAACAACGGTATTATCGACGGATGCCTGTGTCGATTCGATAGAGACTTTCCCACTACCCAGTAGCATCAGCAATGGCTTGTAATCCCTCTCTTTGGAACCATCATCCAAGCCAAAAGCGTCATGAATATGCAGTATTCCCCGGTTGGAGTCAACAATTGCACCATCGTATCGATAAAGAATCTTGCCTGGCATATGTTCGTTCAGTATCGCCATATTTCCAGCATCCAGCATGATCGGATTGACTCGGGCTCTCAAATAACTTGTATCATCGATATTGGAAATACCTTTCGCCTGGGAAGTTGAAAACTCTATCTCTTCGATGCGAACATACTCCTCTAAAACGTCATACAACGATTTGCCCTTGATCGCTGGATTTTGCAACAATGCTTCCAGGATATCCAGCGTCCGTTTATCCAGAGTGGCATTCAAATAAAAATTGGGGATCAGGACTTCGCCCGGTTTTCCAGCCTTCCGTTTGATATAGTCAAACAGCATTTTTCGGGGATGTATAATTTCCCCATCATTTCCTTGCATCGTGATGGGAATCAGAAGGGTAGGATTGTGATGAAACTGGGAACGTATCTCGATTGACTGTCCTTGCACATTTGAAAAACTAAAATAAAACGAGACCAGTTTTATCGTCTTCTGCTTGGTGTATTCTTCAAGCGCTCTGACGATTAAATCAACGATGTTGGTTTTTCCTGAAGCCGGTGGGCCAACCAGAACAATACCACGGTTGAGGCTGGCTTCATTATCAAAAGATTCGATCACATCAACGATGTGTTTAATACAGTGCTCCTGCCCGAAAACCGCATTGATTCCTGTTGAAAAAAGGTCTTTGAATATATTGTAACTGATGATGGGTTCACCGCTCCTCACAACAATTTCAAATCCGAAGAACTTGATTGCATCGGATATCAACGATGACGATGTGTGAAGATGTTCATCGGGATTTTCAACAACATTGTTAATAAATTCTGAAAAACGCAGACTTCTTTTTTTTTGTCCCGCCAGTAATTCTTCAAGGTTAAGAGATTCCATGGCGCCTCATGCAATAAAGGGTTTTTCCGATTTTTTCATCCGCTCCAGCACCTGCTCAAAAGTCGAATCTGGCAAACTTTTTTCTGAAAGCCGGTTATTCGAAAACGAATACAGAGCGCCGCCGGAAATTAAAGAAACAGCTCCTTTCCAAATATAGTTGACGTTTTTTAATGTTGGCCGTATCCAGTCCTTGCGTAGCTTATGGTTGTCATCCCTGTGAAACAACAGTAATCCACCATCTATAAAATCAGTATCAATGAGATATATGCGTGGGCGTTGAAAATGGGTAAAAAAGGTCAACATCTCCTCTTTTACTGGTTGCGGAGCGATCCAGACATAATGGTCGTCATCCCGGATGATAGCATCCTTGTTCAAACCCATGCGATTCACATAAAATTTGGGAATTCGATTCAAATGAAAGGTTTCCACAAGCTCATCGGTCAAAAAACGCCTCAGAAACTCATAGTCGGTGATGGTTCTCACCAGGTGTTCCATAGCTGCAAGTGGTTCCGTAGTGCCAGGTTTTTTCCAGAGCTCTCTTTTTTGCTGATCGGTCTCCTCAATAAAATCCAGATCAACTTTTCCGTCCCGATAGAGCTCTTCTATATGATTCCAGAGATGGTATCCAAGATGGTAAGGATTGCGCATGAAAAAAGGGCGTGGGGAGCAAACACCCGAAAATACTTTGGCGTAATCTATAATACCTTTCACCGCATTTTCGGCGAAAAGATTCAACATGATCTTCTTTTCCCAGTACATCGCCCAGCCCTCATTCATGATTTGAGAACGTCTCACAAAATCATGGGTGGCATGGGAAACATACATATAATCAAGGATGGCCTTTTCGGCTTGGCTGGTGGGAGCATAACGACGGAGAAAACCCAGTATATCCTGACAGGGCTGGCGTAAGCGAAAGCCTCTGCGGCTGATCTGCTCTTGTTGATCTTTTTTTGTCTGTTCCTTTTTCCAGACGACCTCAAGTGAATCATGCTGTAAAAGAACATCCATTGTGTGGGAAAAGGGTTTCATCATCTTTTGAGTCGGTGTCACAAGATCCTCTTTTTCAGTTTCATGATACCGAAATGACTCGTCTTCTACTGAACGATCAAGATTGAATTGGGAGTGGGGCGCAATCAAGGGAATGACTGATTCAGCAGCATTCCAGAACTCAAGATAGTTTTTCTCACCCATCTGCTGCTGTCCCATATTGACTTTCTTCACCAGATGCATAACATATTCAGTGCGGTCCGGGTTTGAATCCTGCAGAACATTCAGCTCTGAAAACTCACAATGTCCTACCACATGAGCCATGACAGACGCCTGCGTCATAGGTGAATTGGTATTATTCAGGTAAGCATACGAAGGATTACCAGTCTGGACGACTTCATAATAGAGGCTGGACTCCTGTCCAGATTCAATATTGAATTTTTTTGTAACCATGCGCTTCCCCTCCCACATGTTTATTGGACTGGTTGGATAAACATGTTTTTCCAGGAGAGAGGCAAATTCAATACGATCCAGAATAAAAAACCGTATTTCAGGTAGGGTACGGCCCATATTCTTTGCATGCCAGATTACACGTGATTCCAATTCATGGAGTATCGGGTCCGTTTTAACAAGTTTCATGGATTAACCCCAAAAAAAATTCTCAACCCAACAAGATCCAGAGTCTAATTTAGTTATTATGAACCTTGCTCGGAATCAGCAAACAGTTTTTTAATGGTTGTAATGGTATCTGCATTAGAACGGTATCGACTCATTCTGACGATTCCATCTACAGCAAATTCCCGCTCTAGCTCGACGATTAATTTACTCCATTGGGAGGGAAAAACCTCGACTACGCCCACCCGATTAAAGATTGGGCAGATATTGTCCTTAAGAATGTTGACGATCTCCTGCCCATCGGATCCAAATATTTCCCCATCTCCAAAATAGAACCCGTAATAATTGGTTGTAGCGGTATCATACTCACCAAAGGCAATTTGATATATCAGTTCAAATACGATAGCAGCGCGGGTCCCACCGACGTTTCCGACCCGATAAAACTCATTCTCCTGAACTTCATAGGCTTTGACATCGTGGACAAAAAATCGATGATCAACGTTGCGGGCGCCATAATTATAGTCCAGCCAGTTTTTGATAAAATTGACCATCCTTTTCTCTGAAGCCAGCCGTTGCCCATGGGTGGAATAGGAGATATCCCCCATATAAAACACAACTGCTTTGAATTTGGGTTTTTCAACCCGTTGTGGCACTTTAAATCGTTTGTCTCTTCTCAGAAATTCGACAGTATACTTCCCATGGGCGGGGTCATAAGAGCCCACCCCGATACTGGTGCGAAGCGACCGTTTAAATGTTCTTTTTCTATCCAGAATAACACCGACAGGACCAAAAGTTTTGAACTCGTAGGAGACCTCTTTTATCTTGCCCTTGCCCTCTTTGGTCAGATTGGGCAATTTTAGTTTTTCAGCCAACAACGCCATGAATTTATTAAACGGGAGATTAAAGCGGATCTTGCCTCCTTCTCTGCCAGGCCCTTGACCGCCGCCCTGTCCTTCCCCCTCATCACCATATGAAAATGTCGGCACGGTGATATCATCGATCTCAACCACAATTTCACTACCTCGGTCCCCTAATGTTTCAAGGTTGCCTTCGTTTAGAACTTCATCGATCATATCTGAGATTTTTTCATCGATAAAATCGTTGAAGACCCCTTCCGATTCATTCGAATTGATTTTATCTTCCTGCATTTTTACCGTCCTGTTATCTGCACTGGCTGTCCTGATGATCCGGCAAAGTCTGCAGCCTGATCTTCATATTCTCAAAACTGCCGATTTTGTAGATTAAACCTAAGTAACAATACTGGAAGCGTTTGCAGTAATACTCAGCGCTTGAAATGCGCATTTACCGCAGTACCCCTTGGTCTCGATCAGATATTTGATTGTTTCGTTGAGATGTTCCTGCTCTTTAACATGGATGTTGGCTGCGCTGGTGCCACTCTTTATCCAACCCAGGAGTTTCATATTCTCACTGGCTTTAAATTCATTTTCGAAAACATATTTCTTGATAGCTCCTTGATAAGATGGCTCATCAGAAAGCAAGACGGCGAAGTTAACGCTGGCAATCGCATCACTCAGCTCTTTTCGGAAAACGTCCCGATCCGGAATCCCCAGATATTGCTCGATCGCCTGCATGAATTTTTCATCCGGTTGGACATCCATTTGTGTTACATCATGTTTAACTTTAGCACTGTGAGCATAGGCCCGGACATGATCTGCATATTTTTTCCATGTGGTCTCGATCACCGAGTCATCTCGTAATATGGCACTGTAGACATCACTGGCTACCTGGCCAAAAATCCAGTTTTTAGCCTGTGGGGTAATCTTTTCCACATAGTGGCTCATTTTGGTTTTATCCGTTGCAAAAATCTCTTTCAACGCATGTTCCAGCCTCACATACAGGTCGAGAGGTGTAACGCAGGGGTTTTGGAGTGCAATGGAGGTCAGCATGGCGTGATCTCCTGATTCTTCCCTCAGCTTGCTGATATTTGCTGCATATTCACTGATTTGAAAGTGATCCGTGTACTCCACAACATTCTGGATAAACCGCGGATCCAGTCCAAAAGTTCCTTCTGACGGCCTGACATATTCAAACTCCTCCAGAATCATTTTTGACATGTTGTTATCAACCCCGCTATCCGCTCTACCAGCGTATATCAACGCTTTTTGCAACAAAGACAGGTTCTCGTTCTGCTTGGAACCGTACAGGCGGGACATGACCGCAACAAGGCTCAAGAATGCCAGACTGTGGGGAGCTACATGAGACTGGTGTTTCTTCTTTTTATTCCAGCTCCGGACGTCATTAGAGTACGTAAACGCGTAGATTTGCTCTTCCTGTTTATAGTTGACCGAGAGGGGCATCTCGATAAAGGTGGTTCGGGACCGTAACGCTTCAAATGTCGGGTTCGACATAAACATATTGAACTCATGAAAGTTGGTATGCCCAATAATCACGCCGTTAAATGGTATGGGAGACTGACCTTCCGGCTTAAAGAAACGATCCTGTGTTGCGAACAGAAGCTCATAGAGAAATTTGTCGGATAGTTTTAAAATTTCATGGATTTCGACAAACCCATTTGCGCCCGCGCAAAGCTCCCCCTTGTAATCGTGAACCAGTGGATGGGATTCGCTCCCAAAGCGTGGCAATAGACTGTAGTCAATGTTTCCGACTAGAGAACCTGCCTCCTGACTCTTCTCATCCCGTGGCGTATAAGATCCGATTCCACTTTTTGTCCGGGCGTCAAATACCATTCTTTTTACTTTCAGAAATGGAATGAGTTCTGGAAATGACAGCCCCTTTGCCCGCATAAAATCTCTGATTACATGATCTGAAAAGGGGGAAATCAAGCCGTCGATCTGTATTTTAAACTCGTTATCATGATGCGGGTGCCGCTTCAGCCATTTGTTAATCGATTTCTTATCGATGGAGCGGGTAAGTTCTTCTGCCAGTTTTTCTCTGATATCATGAGGGACGACCAGCAAAGGGGGTTCGAAGAGTGGTGCCTGTAGATAGTAAACACCGCTTTCCTGAAAGAGTGCTTTGTCCTTCAATCGCTCATCGACAGTTGGAATCAGCAGAAAATAAGTTTTTCCATCTTCCGATAGCGAATAGTGGTTTAAGGCCCTCTTGATGCCATCCATCGATCTGGATTTTGCCGATCCAGGAGGACCGAGTAGAATCCAAAGTCGTTTGGATGATTCCAGACCGCGACTGGCATTGTGAATTTTTTCAATCAGGTTTTCCTTAGCTTTCTGCTGGCCAAAAACCACAAACGGACCCACAAAATCTTCACTTTCAAAAAAACGGTAGGTATGCTTCACCGGTTTTCCGGCAATCATGGCATGCTCAACCCCTTTTGAGAGAATCATATCATGCAGCAACTGCGTCGAATTTCGGGTAATCCATGGTTCACTCTTGGTCAGATCCAGATAGGATTCAAAGGAGGCGATTTCGTCACGCACCTGTCCCTGTTCAGTTGATTTCTTTAATAAATTGGTTAAGATATGTCTCATAGCCGCTCCATTATTATCAGTTTTACTCCAAATTGCTTAAATGACTAAGCTTCTACTGGAAATCTCCCGAAAAGGACTCAACATTCTTTGATTCAAATTTACATTGGCACCGTCCTTGATCTTCAAACCTAATGGACTGTTGAAATGATTAAATAAAATAAACGTTATTGCTATTATAACCTGAATTCAAATCAAACATAAAGCAAAAAGATAATTAATCAAAGAAGCCGCTAATGGGGGAAAACCAAATACCAACATTTTTCAATACTTTTTTGACATGTAAGTCAGACAAGGCAGGGAGGTTGCATAATTATCATTGTCACTTGAGCTAATCTGAATAAAAGTTACAGGAAAAGAGATGCAACAAAAACTTCAATCATATTTTTGCTACTTGAGTCAGGGGGATCCTGTCATAGTAGAAAAGGAACCTGAAAATTTCAAACATCTTCCTTTTAGTTATACAACACACTGCCCGAATTCGAAAATCGCAGGAATGGCTTATCGAACGAATCTGAAAATAATGGAGTGGCGACTAAAGAAAAACAACTAGTCAAGCGCTGCAAACTCGATAGTGCGGTGAAAGTATAAATTAGTACAGCGGTTTGGGCAGGGATGCCCACAAAAGGTTGATTGTTGGACAGGGGTTGTTACGATAAGACTTTTCCCAGTGGATGGGAAAAATTCCTAAGAGGCTGATTTTGCGGCTCCCAGATATGCCTGTTGAACCATATTATCAGAAAGTAAGTCCGCTCCTGTACCTTCAAGAATCTTACTACCAGTCTCCAATACGTATGCGAAATCAGAACTGTTGAGGGCTAAGCTTGCGTTCTGTTCTACCAGCAAAATTGTGACACCCTGCTGATTTAATTCTCGAATGACATTGAAAATATTTTGTACAATTCTGGGCGCCAGACCAAGGGACGGCTCATCAAGAAGTAACAATCGTGGTTTTGCCATCAGAGCCCGACCGATAGCCAGCATCTGTTGTTCTCCACCACTGAGGGTTCCGGCGAACTGACTCGCCCGTTCTTTCAGGATGGGGAAAATTTCAAATACCTTTTCCCGACTCTCTTCAACTGAGGCTCGATTCTTCCTGTTCTTGTATATATAAGCCCCCAGGTTCAGATTATCCAGAGTGGAAAGGGATGCAAACAGTTGCCGGCCTTCCAGTACGTGGGATATTCCCAGATTGACGATACGGCTTGGTGACTGAGATGAGATATCATGCCCATCGAAAAACACATCACCTTCAAAACCGCGGATTAGACCCGAAATGGATTTCAACAATGTAGACTTGCCAGCGCCATTTGCACCAATAATGCTGACAATCTGTCCGGTATCCACCTTCAGATTTATCTCATCCAGGGCCTTATGACTGCCGTAGAACACACGCAAATTCTTTACTTCAAGCATTGGCAATCTCCCCTCCCAGATAAGCTTCGATCACCTTTGGATCAGATTGGATCTCCTTCGGGGTCCCCTCAGCTATTATTTGACCATGGTTCAAAACCAGAATTTCGTCTGAAATATCCATGATCAGCTTCATATCATGCTCAATCAACAAAACAGCAATACCGCGCAGTTTTATCTGTTCGATGATCTTGGAAACCCTGAAGGTATCTGATTCATTCAGTCCGGCAGCCGGCTCATCCAGACAGATTAAGTCTGGCTGGGTTGCCAGTCCTCTTGCGATTTCCATCAATTTCTGATCTCCAAGAGGCAGACTGGATGCTTCTTCCTCAGCTTTGTCCTGGAGGCCAATAAACTCTAACAACTCCAAAGCCTCATTTTGAATACGGGTCTCCTCTCTACGTACTTTCGGCAATTTGATCCCACATTCAAAAAAGTTAGTAAACATGTGATTGTGCCGGCCAATCATGACGTTTTCAAGCACTGTCATCTTCTCAAAGGTCTCGACATGCTGGAAAGTACGCGAGATTCCGAACTGAGAAACCCGGTGAGGGGGAACATGATCCAGGAAATGTCCCTTGAATTTTATAGTTCCCCAATCCGGAGCTATCAGGCCTGTAATCACATTCAACAAGGTGCTTTTCCCAGCACCGTTTGGCCCGATAATGGCTTTGATGATACCTGGTTTCAATTCAAAACTCACCCGATTCAACGCCGCAAGCCCTCCGAAGATGACTTCGATGTCACTCACACGAAGAATCATCCAGGGTTTGAAATTATCCATGGCAACGACCTGTGTTTTTAACTAGCATCATTATTTTCAACCGGCACACTTGTGTTCCAGATGTTAGTACCCTTATTGAGCTATTGCCCAGGTTCCGTTTTTAACAACCACCATGTTGTAGGAGGTCTTATCCAATCCATTGTGGTCAGCAGCGGACATATTAAATACACCGTGTTGACCAATAAATCCAGTTGCATTTTCCAGTTCATCTCGAATTTTAGCCTTATCGGCACCAACTTTTTCGATCGCCTTTATGACCATGTTGAGCGAATCCCAGGCATGACCACCAAAAGTTGAAACCATTTCAGCATATTTTCCTTTGTACTCTTTCAAGTATTCCATAGTGACGGTCTTCTGCGGATGATCTGCAGGCAGAAGTTCGGCAATATTGACAGCGCCCAGCGGCAACAAAACACCTTCAGCCGATCCGGCTGCCAGTTCAACATTCTTGAGGCTACCAAATCCTGCACTCTGAACCATTTTGATATTGTCCATTCCCAAGTCTTTCCAGTTTCTCACAACAGTCACCTGTGTCGGCCCAACTGACCAGTTGATGATTGCTTCGGGTTCGAAGGATTTGATCTTTGTCAGTTGAACGGTCATGTCAGTGTCTTTAGGACCATATTTTTCTTCCGCTACAATTTCCAATCCATATTTCGGCGCCAGACGAATAATCTCAGACCGACCACTTGCGCCATATCCGGTTGTCACTGACATGATCGCAATTTTTTTGATCCCTTTTGAAACCAGATGAGTAAAAATCATATCAACTGCCTGACTGTCAGCTTGAGCTACCTTAAAAACCCATTTATAAGGCTTTCCTGTCTTGTCATTATGTACGATTTTATAGCTCAGCGCACAAGAAATCAGGGGTGTTTCGTGTTTTTCTGCCAACGGAATTACCGCAATCGAGTTACCACTGGTTGATGGGCCGAGGACCGCCAGCACGTTCTCTTTCGTCATCAGTTTTTTAACTTGTAATGAGGCTTTGGTTGAATCACCTTCAGAATCCATCACAATCAACTCTACCTTTCTCCCATTGATACCACCATTTTCGTTCACACGTTGTATAATCATCTCAGCCGTCTTTTTTTCCGGCGCACCAAGAAAAGAAGCGCCTCCTGTAACCGCAAATACAGCCCCAATTTTATATACATCAACATCACCACCCGTTTTCTTGTCACAGGACGAAAAACCTAGAACCATTGATACTAAGCCGACGATCATTATCGTCATCTTTACCCTACTTTTTTTCAAAGCAACCTCTCCTTTTAAATGTTTAAGAACATCTTGGTTAAAAAACACTGAATCAAGCCGAAAAACCACCTAATCTCTCTTCTGACCAGACGGCTTCTTTGACTTCCCCATTATCCCCCTCAACTTCTTGGGCAAACTGATAATGCCATCCGGGAGGAAAATGGTGACGAACAACAAAATCAACCCAAAAACAAGGATCTCATACTCTTTGAACATCTCCAGCCATTCAAAGCTAAGAAATGAGATCAAAACAGCACCCAGAATTGCTCCCCAGATACTGTACATTCCGCCTATAACAATCATGATCAGTAGTTTGACCGAAAAAGAGAGATCAAACGTACCGGGGCTGATAAAATTAATGTAGTGGGCATACAGGCTACCTGCTATTGATGCCAATGCAGCTGAATAGACAAATATTTGAATTTTATAAACCGAGACATTGACGCCCATGGCATTCGCACCTATTTCACTCGTGTGAATCGCCCTCAAAGCCCTTCCCAGCCTCGAATGAACTAGGTTAACCGAAAACAGGAAGACCGCAGCCACAATTCCCCAGACAAGATAGTAATATTTCAGTTCTGTATCAAAGGAATAGCCCCAGATTGATAGTCCTGGTATTCCGCCCATACCATCTGGACCACCAGTCACAGCGACCTCCTCGTTAAAAAAGATAAAAACGACTATCCCAAATGCCAGAGTGGCCATGGCCAGATAGTGTCCTTTCAGCTTTAAAGCCGGCGTTCCAATTAAAAAGGCAACGAGCACAGTGACCACAACGCCAACAAGCATACAAAACCAAGGATTCCATTCATATTGGACAGTCAGAATTCCAGAGATGTATGCGCCAATCCCAAAAAAAGCAGCGTGACCCAGAGAAATCTGCCCCGCATAACCCATCAGCAGGCTCAGGCCTATCGTAATCAATGTATAGATACCGGCGAAAACCAGTACATCGAGATAGTGAGAGATTGTCGGAATCACTTGAATAATCCATGGCGCTATTAGCAGAGCGCACACAAAGAAAATGCGACTTCTCCTTCCGATACGAAACATAATCTAAAATTTCTTTAATTTGGCTACGGTTGCATTACCAAGCAGCCCAGAGGGTTTTACGAACAGGAGTAGCAGTAATATTATTAAAGCAAATGCATCTTTATAACCTGATGAAATATAGCCGGCGCCCAGAGATTCAATCAAGCCCAACACTAAACCGCCAAGAATGGCTCCTGGAAAACTACCCAATCCACCGAGAATAACAGCGGCAAATCCCTTCACAGCCAACATCGCTCCTCGATCATACTCCATCAATGCAAGCGGAGTCATTCCGATTCCAGCCACAGCACCTATCGCTGCACTCAGCGCAAAAGAAAGTAGAATCATATGATTGACATTGATCCCGACAAGCTTCGCCGCATCCGGGTTATCAGCACACGCTTTCATGGCTTTCCCCATGATATTACGCTCAAAAAACAGTGTTAACGCCAGTACAATTACTACCAGCAAACCCATAATCCAAAGTGCCTGAGGTTGAATAAAGGCACCCAGAAAATTAATAGGCGTTCGGCCTGAAAATGCGGGTAAATCATATGGATCCTTGCCCCAAATAAACATAGCAGAGCCTTTCAAAATCATGGATGCCGCGATTGTGGCAATAATCAGTGTCATCACCGACGGCTGTTTGATCGGCCGGATCGCCAGCCGATCAAACAGAACGCCAACCATAAACACGATCAGTAAAGTCAACGGAAATGCTAAAATGGTAGGGATCGAAAGCGTTACCCGTATAAAAACCATGACCAATCCTCCCAATACGACAAACTCTCCCTGGGCCAAATTGATAATCTCCGTCACGTTGTAGATGATGTTAAATCCGACGGCAATCATGGCATAGATGCTTCCCACCGTCATTCCAGTGATCAGGTACTGGATCAATTGACTTATGATAACTGAATTATCCACTGCTCAAATTTTTAAAGTAAATTGAAATGTTGTTTTTGAGGAAATTTTTTTGTAACTATTCACCATATTCCCGGAGCCGAGTGGATTGTGATTCAAAACGATGGAAAACAGGACGTTTTCCAACAATTCCAGGGATGGATTCATGTGTGTTTTGAATCTTAATCCACTCGGCGGAGCAGATGCTGAATAGATACGTTTTTTATTCTATAATCTCAATCTTTTTTAACGCTGGAAACGCTATCTGAAAATCGTTTTTTTCACAATTAGTCTATCTTAAGAAGCGCATCGCTCTGAATATAAGTCAGTAAGTTATCCCACAAACTGTCAGCAGTAACTCCGTCAAAAATCCTTGCCTGACCAATTCCTGTCAAGCCTACAAAACGTATCCCTTCACGGCTAAATTTTTTGTCGTATTCCACAATACGGATGAAAGTTTCTTTTGTAACCTCTGGAATTGTTTTTGAGATGCCCAACGAACACAGATGATAGTGAATGATTTCGAAATCTGCTTTATCAAGAAAACCTTGCTGCAAAGACCACCAGGAAGCAAAGTCCATCCCAATAATTACGGCTTCTCCATGCAGTAACTGCTGGTAGTTGGTATAGGTCTCCAGAAAATGGCCAAATGTATGGCCAAAATTCAAAATAGCCCGTTGACTGGCCTCCATTTCATCTTCTTCGACCACGCGCGCCTTGACTTCGCAAGATCTGAAGATTGAGTCAATGAGCAGATCTTCGTCCGCTTTCAATTCTTGCAGGTTTTTTTGATTCAGTAGCTGGAAGAGATAGGGATCCCGGATTATTCCATGTTTGATTAACTCAGCATAGCCGGCGATGAACTCTCTTTCAGGTAATGTTTTAAGAAAACTTACATCAATGATTGTCTGATATGGTTGTTTAAAAGCGCCAATGAGATTTTTGCCCGCTTTGTGGTTAATACCGGTTTTTCCACCGATTCCACTGTCAACCTGGGATAGCAATGTTGTTGGAATCTGGACATATGATATCCCACGCATGAAGGCAGAAGCAGCAAAACCGGAAATATCTCCAACCACCCCCCCTCCAAAGGCAATGACGATACTTTGTCGGTTCGCCTTCTTTTCAACAAGAAAATCAATAATCTGTGTAACTGTCTCCAGGTTTTTGTGCTGCTCTCCATCTGGCAATATCAAGCATTCTGCTTGTATATCTTTCGGAATTACCGTTTTACTGAATTCTGGGTAAAGGGCATGAAGTGTACTGTTGGTAATAACAAATATACGTTTTTCAGTGTAGTTGAACAGAAGCTCTGTCAACACTTCGGATAAAATACGATTACCGATCTTCACTTGATAACGATAATTGGTCCTGTGCAGGTCGATCTGAATTGTTTTCATTGACTTTGACTTTTAAAAAACCCCTGATTTGATGGTCGTTTTTAGCAAAAACGAGACCCCTGTAAAACCGCCTTCCACTAAGATATGTGATACATCTATGGGTCAGCTCAAGAATTAGTTCACATTCTGTTTGCAAAATGTCCAGTGTTTTTAGGACTTTTGCAAACAGATTATGTGAAGTTATTTTTGAACGATCCCTAAAGGAGGCCAACAAGTAGTTGACCGAAGGCGACTTGATTAATACCTGATTGAGAAAGAAGAAATTCCCTCTTCTGTGACTAATTCCTCCACCCTTACGTCTTTGACCTTCGATAAAGGGGATCCTTCCCAGCACCATTGGATTAACAATTCAATCTCCGACGTTTGACCCTGAGCATTTATTTCGACACTACCGTTTTGAAGGTTTTTGACGATTCCATTCAGGTTAAGGCTCTGTGCTTTAGTTCTTGTATAGTCTCTAAAAAAAACCCCCTGAACCAGACCTTCAATTAAAATTCGAACATGGCGAATCATCATATTTTTCTTCTATATTATTTCAGCCAGTACTTCATCTGATTTCCGAATCAAGGCATCACTACCATAAACTAAAGCCAGGAAAAAGAAAACACGCAGAGGTCCTTTCTGCAGGTGTTTGGTCAAAACCTTGCGATCTTTCTGAGATTTTCTAATATTCCCATTTATAGTTCCGGATATCAGTGACTGTAAATCGGATCACAAGCTGTGTTCTTGCTAATAGCGATATTACTGGAATTCAGGAATTTTCATGGTCATGATGCCCCTTCCTCCTGGTTGAGAAATCTGTTCCCAACTAGGCATCACGAAAGATTCTACAAATGCTAATGGTGTAATAAGATGTTGTTCCACAATATTTATTCTTTTCAAATCCATCAAGACAACTTATAATAAGAAAGTTTTTTGGATTTTACTATCTTCGATCTAAATACTCTTAACCTGTTAATTGTAGCAAATGGCGACGAATTCGAATCAACTATTATCAAATGCTGCCGTAGCTGAATCTACTTCAAAAAATAAAACCACCGGGAGTTCATTTACGGTCAGCCCCGAACTCATTAAAAAGATAAATGAACTGCTCGTACTCCCCATACCAGGGAGAGATGAATTCTGGAATTTTGAAGGATTGACCGGCCCGGGAAAAGGTGAGAAAAAGGTCTTGGGTCTTTTCAAAAAAAGATCCCTTAGCCCTGAAGAGTTGCAAGACCTGCGAAAATCAGCCATACAATCGCCTGGAAATACGCGGATCAAGATTCAAAAACTCAAAAAACAGTATCCGAACAATTCAAATCTTTATATGCTATCCGCTATTTGCACCCACGGAATGCTTCTGAATTCAAGCAACCAGAGCGAAGTGTTGATAGGGTTGAAGGCCGCTACAAAAGAAGCAGGAATCAGTGTCCTCAGCAACGGAATCAGTGTTTACAATTGTGATAATTTTTTTAAAATTTACTTCACTCTCCTGGATCGGTTAAAGCGAAATCAGATTAGAAACCTCGAAACTGTTAAGGAAGATCCCCGGCTGGAAAATTTTAAAAAACCCATCATGAACGCTATTCGACAAATAGATCAGCTAGCCACTGAAAAGAATAGAGTGTTCAATGTGATGAATCATCTGAAAAAAAAGCTGAAATCATCCCAATATATTGTTGTTTTTGATTTTGCCAGAATTAAAGAAGCCATCCGCCATATTGAAAATGGCAATTTAAAAGAGAAGGTGCTAACAGGGACGGCTTCCGAAGTCATAGCTTACATTTATGCCCTGGCGGTCGCTTTCGCGCGGACGCCTGTTTTGTGGAAGCTTGTGGATGAAGTTTTGACATTATTTCCTGATTCTACCAGAAGCCTTTTAATTCGAAAAATATCGATTAATTCGGGACGTCATTTTATGATGTTCAAACTGGCTGCAATTGAGAGCGAACGAGAAAATATGTCCAAGTTGGGTAAAATGATTTTAAAGGAAAACATGTTGGGTGTACAAAGGCTGGAAGGGCAATCGCTTTATCAATCTTACGAAACGGATCCGTTTTTTAATATCGCTTTTATAGCAGAAATGACAGTTGGGTTGTACAAGGACGATGACCACAAGAAAATTATCGCTACCGCACTCAGCGCCATCGATTCCTTAATCAAACGGGATATGTCTAAAAACCACATTTTTACAGAAGCCGCAACCAATCATTCACACAAGCTCACCGGTTTGAGGGATGGTGGATCACCCAAGGAACAACTGGTATAACTGAAATCTATCTCTTTGCCTGCCGTATCATATCCACAAGTGCGTCAACCCAGATATCTGCTGCATTGAGTGACGGAACAAGGGTTAGTTTCCGACCGCCACTCTTCAGAAAACGTTCTTTTTCCTCTACCCCTATCTCTTCAACAGTTTCCAGGCAATCCGCCACAAAAGAGGGACAAAACACCAATAGATCTTGTACACCCCCTGATCCGAGTTTTTCAACGATATCACTCGTATAAGGCTCAATCCATTTTGCCCTTCCCAGACGGGACTGAAACCCGACACTGTAATCCTTTTTATTAATCCTCAGTGCATCTGCAATATTTCTTGCAGTTTGGAAACACTGAGCCCTGTAACAACTGTGATTCATACGATGCAGTCTTTCACAACACTGATCGGAGCTTAGACATAGCGACCCGGATCGATCGGCGTTGAGAATGTGCTTTTCAGGTAAACCATGAAAACTGAACAGAATGTGATCTGGTTCCTCCTTCAAACATTTTTCTGCAACCTTGACCCAAGCGCGAATAAACCCTGGTTGACTATGGAATTGAGAAAAAACGGTGATGCGGGGAAAAACGGTCCAGGCTTTAATGGTGTCAAATAAATGCTCCAGAATAGATCCGGTTGTCGCAGATGCATATTGCGGAAACAGCGGTATGACTAGTAGATCTGGCGCACCAGACGCCACAATTCGCTGTAAAGTACTATTGATTGTGGGTTCACAATAGCGCATCGCCATCTCGACGATATATTCCGGCCCCAGTGCTTCGGAGAGCGCTTCTACCAGCTTTTGGCTGTTTTTTATCAGTAAGAAGCCGTCTTTATCCCAAATTTTTTCATATTTTGCTTGGATTGCCCTCGGGCGAAAGGGAAGAATAAACATATAAAGAATCAGCCAGCGGATAACTGACGGCATGTCCATCACTCTGGGGTCCGATAGAAACGTTTTCAAATATTTTCGAATAGCACCGGTTTCAGGTCTTTCAGGACTACCCAAATTGATCAGCAGTACGCTTTTTCTCAATGTCATCCTGCTCCGTTATTAAGTCTGACAAGCGCTTTCAGAATTTATCACCCTGAAAACCAATTTATGATGAAATCATAATAGCTCTGTTTTTGTTTTTTGTAACGTTACTATTCACCACTTTTCCGGAGTCGAAGGGATTGTGATTCAAAATGTTCAAAAACAGGACGTTTTCGTGCGGCTCCAGGGATGGATTCATGCGTGTTTTGAATCATGATCCCCTCGACGGAGCCATGTTGAACAGTTACTTTGTACCTTATCTTTATCGTTTCAAAGGCAACTTGATAAGAGTGTTGTTTTTATCATGTGGTTTTTGCTCCCAATCTCTGTTTTATGTTTTTCATGGTGACGGATTCTTTCAGAATTTGATATTATAGCGATTGGAGCGTTCAACACAATCAACACAATTCCTTTTTTGAATAAAACCACGAAAAAAGAGTAAAAATGACCGAAGAATTAATGCTGGATGCCAAATACGCATTTGCACAGGGAAATTTTGAAGAGTGCATTCAGATATTCGATAAAGTATTGGAGATGGAACCTGATAATCTCATCGCTATCTTCACCAGAGGAACAGCTAAGTTCCGCAACAGCGATTATCTCGGGGCAATCGAGGATTTTAACCACTACATTAAGCAAAATTCAACAAATGAAAAAGTCTTTTGTAGTCGGGGCAATGCTTATCTGGCTTTGAACAAAACAGATGAAGCAATGGCGGATTTTGAGCGCTCGATTAACCTTAATCCTCAATACCCGACAGCCTACTTCAGTCGCAGTGAGCTTTTTTTGCGCCTTAATGAGCCGGAACAGGCAGAAGACGACAAGAATCTTGCTGAGCAGCTACAAAGACAGATTGCTCAAGCTTACTACGAAACCCAGGGTATCATGTTTCAAAACTTTTAACCAGATTCGGTAAAGGCTGTGCTGACTAAGTTCTGGTTGAAGTGCAGACTCAGATAAACTACGGCACCCTCATACATAAGCCCTAATCTGAAACAACTGGGGCTGGAAAACATCTGTTGTTTTCTGTTTATCCAATTCATACAAACCTTATATTGCGTAAACTTAAAGTAAGATCATGGCCAAACTACAACTCGGAATTCCCAAAGGCAGTTTACAAAAAAGTACGATTGAAATATTTGCAAAAGCGGGATATAAAATAACCGTTAATGCGCGGTCCTATTACCCTGTCATAGACGATATTGAAATAGAGTGCATGCTGATCAGAGCACAAGAGATGGCACGTTATGTAGAGGAGGGAATACTTGACGCTGGATTGACTGGACACGACTGGATTAGAGAAACAGGTGCCCAGGTTGAAGAAGTGACTGAGCTGGTCTATGGCAAAGTTGGAAAAAACCCTTTGAGATGGGTACTGGCAGTCCCTGAGGAATCTGAAATCAGAAATGTTAAGGATTTAGAGGGAAAACGGATCGCTACTGAAGTCCTGAACCTGACCAAAGATTATCTGGCGGAACACAATGTCAAAGCAAATGTAGAGTTCAGTTGGGGTGCAACAGAAGTAAAACCGCCAAAATTAGCCGACGCTATTGTTGAAATTACTGAAACAGGTTCCTCATTGAGGGCCAATCGTCTGCGTATCGTTGAAACGGTTTGCACTTCTAATACCTGGCTGATCGCAAACAGGGACTCATGGAAAGATTCCTTCAAACGAAAAAAAATTGAACACCTTTCTCTCCTGTTACAATCGGTTCTAACCGCCAGCAGTAAGGTCGGATTGATGATGAATGTCCACAAAGATAAAATGGGCGATATCATCAAAATTCTACCAGCCTTGAACAAACCAACCGTTTCCACTCTGATCGATTCAGATTGGGTAGCTTTGAACACAGTAGTTGAAGAAAAAACGGTCAGGGAAATTATTCCTGTATTGTTAGAGCGTGGAGCAGAAGGAATTATCGAATACGCCTTAAACAAGGTCGTCAAGTAAGACCACAAGATTTAAACCGGCTTATTCCGTTCCAGGCTTTTCGTTAATCTGGAACGGAATTCATCCCCACGTTGTTCCCAAATATCTTTCACCTTCCTCATCATACCAAAAAGGTTCACAAACTGTCGCAGACAGGGTTGAGAGTGAAACAGCCTTACCAGTTCTTCCAACGTCGGATAGATGCTGTCAAAAAATGCGGTTTTGCCTTTCACGCTTGAGAGATATCCGTATGTCCCCAACGATCGCAAGCGCCTTAAGACAACGAAAAAATAGAACAGTGCTTCATATTTCTCAAAGCTGAGCAAGGGTGTTGGTTGAAGTAATCCATAATAATAGCGATTCAAAGATTCACGTGCTGACTCATCCAATCCGGATTTAGACCCGTACAGGAGAGAGGCCATATCATAATAGCGGGGTCCGAGAAAAGCAGACTGATAGTCTATAAACCAAGGAGTATTGTCCAACCACATAATATTTCTCGCCTGAAAATCACGATAAACAAAATATCCGACATCCAAATCGGCAAAATGTTCAAACAGAATCGAATGTAGCTCATGTTTCACACGTAAACTCAGCCAGGAATCGAATTCAAACCGGTCAATAAAATCCCTTTTAAAATAGTCTAAGTCAGCTTGATAAACCGAAACATCCATGATTCTGTTCTTGAAGAACTCAGTCAACACTGATGGTAATTCATGCTGCATCATACACAGGCTGTCGAGAACCAGCTGGTAGGCGTCCAGAATTTTATCTTTTCGATTTTCTGCATGCCATTCGGTTATTTTATCAGCCAGGGTATCCTGCCCAAGATCCTGCAACAGATAGGCGTTTTCTGCTGAATTGACGGAGTAAATCTGGGGAACGCACAAGCCGGTCTCCTGGAATTTTTGAGTCAACAGAAAAAAATCCTGGTTTTCTGAAACATTACGATGAATAACACCAACGACGGGTGGTTGATGATTTTCAACTGAAAAGATGCGATAGATACTACGATCAGAACCATCCCCCTTTAATGGGTCGACGATTGCCAGGGGATTATCAAAAAAGTCTTCCGCTAAGGGAATAAGATCGGCATAAATTCCTGTATTGATTACTTTTTCCATCGAGGTTTCTTTAACCAGTGCGAAGGATTAACAGCTCTTTTGTTATATCTCATTTCGAAATAGAATAATGATCGTTCTTCAACTTTGTCATACGCCACACCCCCAAGAACATACCCCTGATCAATAACATCATCCTTCAAAACAAAGAGCTCCCCTAGATTTCCGTAGACTGAAAAACTTCCTTTGCCATGATCGAGTATCACGAGATTTTGATACCCTCGGAAGGGTCCAGCCCAAACTACCTTCCCGGTAAGAATACTGTGAACAGATTCATCAGCTGCTGTTTCAACCACGACGCCCCTCCTATATAATGTGAAGAAAGGTGATTGTCTTTGACCGAAATGATGAACGATTGTGCCACTGACGGGAGATCGCAGACTGTTTTTTTTGTTGAAAAACCCTTTAAAAAGGCTGGTTTTTTTTTCATTTTCCTTTTTTACCGTCAACGTATAGAGTTTATCATTCAGCTGCTCCATCTCCACCTGGATTTCTCGCAAATATCGGACATGTGCCGATCGATCCGTTTTGAGATGATTTAAATAAGTGACCTGTTGCTGCCTTTCAAATCCCAGCAGCTTTTTCAAGGCTTCTTCTTCTCCCTGGAGGCTGCTGAGATCTATGCGCTGAATATTCAATTTCTCTTTTTCCGCCTTACGCTGCGCCAGGTTCTGGTTAAACCGGTTAAGAAGTTCCACATCAATCTGGGTACTGGTATGAAGAAGTTTTTGATTTCGAAAATAGTGTTCGAAGGAACTCAAGCCAATAAACAATGTCATCTTCTTCACTCGTCCGATATAAAACAGAGCTAGCAGCTGCTGATTGATCTTTTCTTTATCTTTTTCAATCTTAGTTTCAAGATCTCTAATTTTAAATCCAGTTTCAATTATCTGTTTTTTTAGACGGAACATGTTCCGCTTCAGTCTATTCAGTTTTTTCTGTGAGCGCTGAATGTTCTCTCCAAGAACTTTCAGCGCTTCCAGAACTCTTGTCGTTCTTTTCTCGGTAATATTAATCTGAACCAGAGTTTCCTTCTGCTCATTTGTTAACCGTCGTTTTTCAGATTTTCTCAGGCGAATCAGACGATCGATTTTTTTTGGGGATTTGGGGTGCGCTTCAGTGAGCGGAAAGAGGCAGAAAACAAGTATGAGGACAGGCAGAACAACAGGGAAATAAAAAGAAGAATTCTTCATTCCGATCTCGGAATTGATCGTTGCCCCTTGTTAAACATCGAGGTAATTGATTACTTTATTTGCGGCCAGAAATGATGAAAACAGCCCAAGCAGGATTAGTGTCAAAAAGAGGTTTCCCATCTCCAGTGGAGAAAAGAAACGAACAACTGTCCGGATAGAATATGTCGCTGTGTTAAATGTAATACCAGCGACAACAAAACTGTATAAGAAATAGATTATTGCGAGCGATAAAATGTAACTGACCACCGCAATCAGAAAACCTTCCAAGATGTATGGCCATCTGATAAACTCTGAAGGTGCTCCCAGAATCTTCAGGATTTCAATCTCTTTAATTCGCATGCGGATCGCTATATGTATGGTATTGTATATAATCAACACCATACATACAATCAGCAAAACAATAAGGAACAGTCCGACAAAGTTTGCGATATTAAAAAAGGTATTGATCTGATCCCGTGTTTCTCTGCCCGTGATCACATCCTGAACACCTTCGAAAGCCTTTAAACGAGCGATTTCGTTTGCGGTCAATGGCTCCGACCGATTCAAGACAAATTCAATGATATTGGGAAACTTTGGAAAGTCTAACTTTTTGAGCATTTCCTGAGCTTCATCAAAACTCTCAATCAACTGGGTTTTTGCTTCTGCAGATGAAATCTTCTTGATTTCTCCAACATCCGGGAGGTCTTTGATATAGATAGATATCTCTTTTTGGTGCGCGACACTTGCCTGATCATTCAAAAAAACAGAATAGTGATTTTTGAGAAACGCCAGCTGTGTCAGATGGATGAGATTTAAATAGACGAGTACGAAGATTCCGAGGATCACCAGTGAAAAACTGGTCATCACAATCCCGGAAAGGGTAGTGGAGTAGTTTTCACGCAAGTTTTCGATTGTCTGCCCAAAAGCGGATGCGATCATTTTTGTCAAACAGTTAAAGAAAACTAAGAATCAATGAACTTCAATCAAAGCGGACTGTTTCAAAAGAAGAATCCGTTTTTTGTGCGCTTTCAAGAGATTAATATCATGGGTGGCCACAACTACAGTCATGCCCTCTTCATTTAAAAGAGTCAACATATCAAATATGCGTGTTGCCATTCTCGGATCCAGATTCGCTGTAGGCTCATCAGCAAGAATGAGTGTCGGGGAGTGGACTGCAGCCCGGGCAATCGCAATCAACTGTTGTTCTCCACCAGAAAGACTTCGGACTTGTTGTTTTAGTATTTGGCTGATCTTCAGCTTATGTGTAATATCCTTGATTTTGGCGCTTTTAACACTCCGGGATATGCCCTTGATCTGAAGCGGTATTGCGATATTGTCTTCAGCTGTTCTTTTTTCCAATAGTTTGTAATCCTGAAAGATCATCCCGATGGATCGCCGATGTTGGAGCATCTCTTTTCCTACCAGCGATGTGACCTCGCTGCCATTGAACTTTATCGAACCGTCGTCCGGTTTCTCCAGGCCAAGCAACAACCGAAAAAGAGTTGATTTACCGGCACCGCTGACTCCTGTCAGGAATATGAACTCTCCTTCGGATATCTCCAAGTTGATATCTGAAAATAGGGGTTCCTTTCCTAAAAAGCTCTTTTTTACTTTTCGAAACGTAATAAGTGGTTTTATGGACACGTCATTCGCCTTTGTCTATCCATTTTAGGATTACTCCCGATATTTTCCACTTTCCGGCGATCCGTAAAACTCTCGCGAAACCGCTTCTATCGTGGCCAACTCACGTCTTCAAGATTGATTTCACCCCGATTCAACGTCAAACGAACCATCTGGTTGTCTTTCAAACTCAAAAAGCGAATGCTAATCCTGATGCTGACATGGCTTTTATCAATCATTCAACTTCAAAATTGCCAGAAACGCTTCCTGGGGTACTTCCACGGACCCCAGCTGTTTCATACGTTTTTTCCCTTTTTTCTGTTTTTCAAGCAGTTTTCGTTTGCGGGAAATATCTCCACCATAGCATTTAGCTGTCACATTCTTACGCATGGCGCTAATGGTTTCTCTGGCGATCACTTTGCTGCCGATGGTCGCCTGAACAGCTATTTCAAACATTTGACGGTGAATCAGCTGCTTGAGTTTTTTAGCCAGCTCCCTGCCTTTATGGTAGGCTTTCTCCTTGTGAATGACAATGGACAGAGCATCGACAAGCTCGCCGTTTAACTTGATATCCAGTTTGATCAGATCTGCTTTACGGTAATCAATCAATTCGTAGTCAAATGACGCATATCCCTGCGTCAAGGATTTGAGTTGATCGAAAAAGTCGTACACGACTTCGTTCAACGGCAGCTCATAATTCAGTGAGACCCGATGTTTGCTAATGTAGTCCATCTCTTTTTGAATTCCCCGTCGTTCAAGTGCCAGTTTCATGACCCGGCCAACATATTCACTGGGAATAATGATATTTCCTTTGATAAATGGTTCTTCGATCAGCTTTATTCCTGTGGGATCAGGAAGCTGACTCGGGTTCTCAATTTCCAGGATTTCACCGGCTACCGTATGCACTTTATATATGACAGATGGAGAGGTGACCAACAGATTCATCCCGAACTCTCTTTCAAGACGTTCCTGAACGATCTCCATATGAAGCAGGCCCAGAAATCCGCAGCGAAAACCAAAGCCAAGTGCAGCAGATGTTTCCGCAACATATGTTATCGCAGAATCATTCAAGGCAAGTTTGCTGAGCGCTTCCTTCAGATCAATAAAATCCTGGGAATCCACTGGAAATACCCCGCTGAAGACCATTGGTTGTACATCTGCATAGCCAGGTAGTGAATCTCCAGCCGGTCGCCCAGCCAGTGTAATTGTATCTA
>Ga0233431_1002065_pt1 | contig 30094 bp, 22 predicted proteins | sample SI_118_April2016_FD_179867 | JGI IMG/M metagenome (GOLD analysis project Ga0233431, IMG submission 179867) | Seawater microbial communities from Saanich Inlet, British Columbia, Canada - SI_118_April2016_200_MG | ecosystem: Environmental > Aquatic > Marine > Inlet | place: Canada: British...
AAATAAATTTTATCAAATTGTTTAGTGATATACTTTTGAATCTCGGAAACCAGATCTTTATCCATCTCTATAAAGGATACCCCTATTTCGTATCGATTATTATCATAAACTTCTAATCTAACCACAGTCCCAGTCACATTTACCAAACCGGGTTTAGGGGTTGAATGGATCGGAATGCTTAATTCCAGTTTATCACCAATCTTAAACGATTGATTACTCTCAAACAAAATACCTGTTTTACTGAAATTTTTACTACTAACCTGGATATGGTTTTTAAGATCTTTAATCTTAATGTTTTTTACTTGGATTTCATTATCAAAATTAATTCTGAAGTACCGTCGTTTTAAGGCTGAATATACTGAAATGTTGTTTTTACCAGCCCCTTTTGCTTCATAAAGCGCTGTATCAGCAAGTTTTAAAATATTTGCTCCGGTATCGGTATCACCAGGAAAAGTAGCTAATCCACCACTTACTGTCACATGAATAGATTCCTTTTTAAACTGATGAGAGTATTCTTCTATCGCTTCCCGAATACGTTCACCTAATATTAATCCTTGAATTTTTCCGGATTGGGGTAAAATTACTACCATTTCTTCACCGCCATAACGCGCAGCCATATCTTCAATCCGGATTTCTTTTTTGATGATTTTAGCAACATTTTTTAGAATGAGATCCCCGGCTAAATGCCCATAGGAATCGTTAACAAGTTTAAAATCATCCAGATCGAAAAATAAAATTGATAGTTCTAGATTATGTCTTTCCGCCCTGGCTATTTCTCTTTTTAAAAAATCATCAAAATAACTACGATTATATAAACCGGTAAGACTGTCGTATTTAGAAGCTTTATCTTTATTTTCAAAAATATGGATTTCAACCACTTTCGGGTTTTTCAATGAAACATCAATGGAACAGAAATAGTCACAAATCGTTGTCCTTAAATTAACATTTCTTTTCAGTATCTTAATCAGATTTTTTCGGTGATCGGTAATGTTTTTCCAACAGAGTTTGGCATTCTCCGCTGCCAAATCCAAATGGGTCAGTATATGGATAATCAAAGGATATATCGTTTCTTCAGATGATAAAGCAATTTTTTCCAGTTCGTTAATCAGTTTGTCATCGTCTTTAGAATAGGTTTCAAGACATGTTAACACTTCATCACGTATTTCTGACATTCTGTATACCCCCTGTTATAGTTGAGTTTCTACCAAGAGAGTTAAAATTCTACCGAGATATGTTTGTTTTTGCAATTTAAAATAGTGTTAAAAAAGTTAATGTTGGGTTATAAAACAAAAATCGATTTTGATGATCCTTTCAAATTTTGAAATCAAAGTTTTTTTTTATGATTGCATTTTATTTAATTTTTGATAGCGTTACTCAAAAATTTTCGAATAAATATTTTAGCTTTTCTGTTTTGGAAAATCAGTGAGTATTAAAATGAAAGACTATCTATTATCATGATGACAAAGGTGTGAATGGAAATATCTAAGCCAGTATTGAGTTACCTTAAAAAAACATATGAGTCCTTTCTTTACTATACCCATGCTAGTCAAACCACATATATCACCATGATTGCTGCTGTTGTAGGAATCATGGGAGGCTTTGGCGCAGTGGGATTCCGAATGTTGATTGAATTTTTTCAAAATCTCTCTATTAACAGTCCTGTTCATATTCTAGGACCTTTGAAGGTATTACCCTGGTATGTAAAAATATTGATTCCATTTATAGGTGCCAGCATTGTTGGACCACTGGTCTATTTTTTCGCACGTGAAGCAAAAGGACATGGTGTTCCTGAAGTAATGCAGGATGTCGCCCTCAAGAATGGTGTCATTCGTCCCCGGGTTGTTATTGTTAAATCTCTGGCTTCGGCAATTACTATTGGGACTGGAGGTTCAGTTGGACGCGAGGGACCCATTGCACAAATCGGTTCTGCCATCGGCTCCACCCTTGGACAATGGTTAAACCTCTCCCCTGAGCGTCTAAAAATTTTAGTTGGATGCGGTGCGGCTGCTGGTATTGCCGCGACTTTTAACGCACCAATTGCCGGGGCTTTTTTTGCTTTGGAAATTATTTTGGGAAGTTTCGCTATGAACAGTTTCGGTCCCATCATCATATCGTCTGTTTTGGCTACCGCTGTCTCAAGAGCTTTTCTGGGGGATATTCCTGCTTTCATCGTACCCGAATACGCAATGGTAAGTGTCTGGGAAATTCCACTTTATATGATATTAGGAATGTTAGCAGGTGTTCTGGCAGTGTGTTTTTCAAAATCCGTCTATTTATCAGAAGATCTATTTGCTAAACTCCCTATCCCTGACTATTTGAAAAACCCTATCGGCGGTTTAGTGATCGGTGTTGGAATTATCTTTTTCCCAGAAATTTATGGCGTAGGTTACGAGGCCATTGATGCTGCCCTGGCAGGAAAAATTGTGTTCAAAACGGCACTGGCTTTAATATTCATTAAACTTTTAGCCACAAGCATAACATTAGGCTCTGGTGGATCCGGAGGTATTTTTGCTCCATCTCTTTTTCTAGGTGCTGTTTTCGGCAGTTTATTCGGAATGGGCGTAAACTACCTAATGCCAGGTATTACTGCCCACAGTGGTGCCTACGCACTGGTTTGCATGGGAGCCGTTGTTGCAGGGGCTACCCATACCCCAATCACTTCCATATTAATCTTATTTGAATTGACAAATGACTATAAAATAATTCTGGCGGTCATGTTAGCCTGCACGGTCAGCACCATCGTATCCAAAAAATTGAGCCAGGACTCAATCTATACCCAAAAACTATCCCGCCGTGGAATCGCGCTAAATCAAGGGAGGGAAGAGTTAATTATGAAATCCTTTTCTGTTGCTGAAGTTATAAAAGCGGATACTCCGACAATTCAGGAAACAGCCTCCTTCAATCAGATTATTAAAAAATTTATGGAAAGCAACGAACCCTATTACTATATTATTAATCAGGATTCTCAATACATTGGCGTTTTATCAGCCCACGAAATAAAAAGCCTGCTTTCTGACACTGAACTGCAGGACCTAGTCATCGCCAGAGATTTAATTGATTATCCGGTCAATCCGGTCACGATTCAAAATAATCTGGCTGAATGTATGGAAATGTTTGAACGGGAGGATCTGGAACACTTACCTGTTGTTATGGATGAGACATCCAATAAGTTAGTGGGCCGCATTACCCGGGGTGATATTATTGAATTGTATAATCGTGAAATTTTAAGAAAAGATGTCTTAAGTCTTCAGGTTGATCAACAGATAGGATTTAATCAGAAACGCAAACATGTTGCTTTACCAAAGGAATATCAGGTAGAATATATTCCGGTACCGGATGCCTTTATTAACCATTCTATCAGCCAACTGGGTATTCGTGCTCGGTATAATTTAAACATCCTGGCTATTAAAAATGTCCAGAGCGGTTCCTCCCAAACCAGTGATAACCCAAATCCGGATCGATTATTTAGAAAACGGGATATCATGGTAGTGGTCGGCAAAATCGAAGACCTGAAACAATTTGAAACAGATATCAAGTAAATACCATGTGTCTTATTCTAATTGCCTATCAAACCCATCCAAAATATCCGCTGATATTGCTGGCTAACCGAGATGAATTTTATTCCCGCCCCACAGCTCAGGCCAGTTTTTGGTCAGAAGATCCTGAAATATTAGGCGGTAAAGATTTGCAGGCTGGTGGAACCTGGATGGGGATCAACAAATCCGGAAATATTGCTGCTTTGACCAATTATCGATCCCTGGATAATAAACAATATGCTAAGTCCCGGGGTGAACTGGTCTCAAATTTTATTAAAAACAAAGATAAACCCGAGACTTATCTTAACCAAATGTCTAAATTAGGAAAAGAATACGCCGGTTATAATTTATTGATCGGCCATTTAGGGCATTTACTAGTATTTTCAAATATCAACAACCAGATCCATCAGCTAAAACCGGGCTTCCATGGTTTAAGCAACCGTTTTCTAAATAGCGGCTGGTTTAAGGTCAAAAAAGGAAAACAAGCTTTAGCACAATTAATTAGTGAAGATAAAATAGAAAGAAAACTATTTTTGAAGGTTTTGCAGGACCGTCAAGCTGCTTTGGATAAAGATTTACCTAATACAGGATTCACTAAAGAGCAGGAAAAAATGTTATCACCCTTATTTATTGAGTCTCCTGCATACGGAACTCGTTGTTCCACAATAATTACCATAGATTATAAACAGGAAGTCACTTTTTTTGAACTAACTTACCAGCGAGGTATTCAACCGGAAGGTGTGGAATTTCAATTTCAAATCACCTCCGGCTGAGTTATTTTTATTAATCTTTACGCCCAATATGATGAATTTTTATCAGATTGGTTGTGCCTGTCTCCAAGGCCAAACCTGCCATAATAACAATCAGATCATTCTTTTTTACAGCTTTTTTCTTTAGCAGTATTTTTTCCGCCAGATTAATCAAGTGTTCCGCATTTTTAACTGCCGGGACAATTAATGGTATTACCCCCCATACCAGCGCTAGACGATTATAAGTCCTGAGGGATGGAGTAAATACATATACGGGACAACCTGGACGCTGTTTAGAAATCAACTTACCTGTTTTACCCGACATGGAAAAAGAAATAATCGCTTTTGCTTTAAGTTCATATAGAATATTAACCGCCTGCTGTGACACAGCATGGGTTATGGGGTCTTCCGCAGTCTTTTCATATTGAATATTATAATTCATAAATGGTGAGGCCTCAACTTCTCTAGCGATTTTTGACATCATCTGAACCGCTTTCAATGGGTATTTACCGGAGGCACACTCTGCTGATAGCATAATGGCACTGGTTCCATCATAAATAGCATTTGCCACATCCGATGCTTCAGCCCGGGTCGGGATAGGATTGTTGACCATTGTTTCTAGCATTTGTGTGGCTGTTATGACAGGACGATTGGCCTTAACGGTTTCCCGGATAATATGTTTTTGAATAACGGGTACTTGCTCAGCATTAAGTTCAACACCTAAATCACCTCTGGCAACCATAATAACATCCGCCACTTTTAAGATCTCTGCTAAATTATCTACCGCTTCCGGTTTCTCAATTTTTGCGACAACCGGCACATCATAACGTTTTTTTCTAATTTCTGCTTTAATAATTTCAATATCCTTGGCAGTTCTGACAAATGACAAGGCAAAATAATCAACCCCAAGTTTAATACCAAAGGCTAAATCTTTTTTATCTTTCGGTGTTAAAGATGGTGCCGATACCTTTACTCCCGGAAGGTTAATACCTTTGTGTTCCTTTAAAACCCCACCAATTATTACAGTTGTGGTTACCGTGTCTTTATTTTTTCTAACAACCTTTAATTCTATCAATCCATCATCAATCAGTATTCGATCACCTTTTTTTACGTCACTGGGCAAGCTTTTGTAGGTCGTAGAGGTTATTTCGCTGGTACCTTGCACGTTTCGGCTGGTTATTTTAAAAGTATTCTCTGGTTCAAGAATTACCGGTTCGCCGTTTTTTAACTTCCCGGTCCTAATTTTTGGTCCCTGGAGATCAAGCAGGATAGCGACTGGTGTATTTAACTCTTTGGAAACTACTCTAATCATTGTCACTACCTTTTGATGATCTTCATAAGTACCGTGAGAAAAATTTAGTCTTGCGACATTTAACCCAGCTTTAACCAGTTTTATCAGCATGGATTTTTTATTAGAAGCGGGTCCGATTGTACCAATAATTTTAGTTTTGTTAATTTGCATTTTGTCTCCTTAGTTATTAATAATGATCGAATACCCTGATAATATGCCTGAATTATCAATGATGCCAATAAAAATCAACCTATCCAGAATTTTTTATTTGCCTTCCAGTGATATAAATTAAAATAAAAATTATAAATATCAATACTATAGAAAATACAGCCAACAATTGAAAAATACTGGAAAGTCCAAATTGATGCTCCATAAAACCAATAATTTTTATCGCAAAAGCACCACCGCCAAAAGTTACCACAAATTTGAATCCAAATGCGGAATGCCTTATTTTTGAAGGCGTGTATTTGGCAACTAAGGTATTTTCAATAGGCTGCATTCCCAGTAAAAAAAAGAAATAAACAATTGCACAGAGCATTAGAGGTAAATTGAACAGGTATGAAATGCCAATTGCCAGTGGAATCGTGATTGCGTGGAACAGTAGGTAACTATATCTCAAAGAATAACGGCTGGCGATTTTACCACCAGTATATTGACCCATCATTCCAATTAAAAATATCAGAGAGGTAATGGATGTAGAAACCAGATTACCGGAAAAGGAAAATTCTAAAACCGATGATATCCATTCAGTAATCTCGTTCCCTCTGATTTCAAAATAAGAAGGTGTAATAGTCAATGCTCCTCTAAGTACTAATCCTCCTGTCATCATTGCAAATAACAAAATGAAAAAAGCTAACAGATTTCCACTATTAGATTTCTTGTTTTCCATCGGATTGATGGCCGTCTGCTTTGAATCGGATAACAACCACAGTACAACTAATCCAAACAGATTCAAAACACCGACAAACATATAAACAATATCCGGGCCCCAAAACCAATTTAGTATCCCAGCAATTAAGGGAGCTGATGCTAAACCTAAATTTCCAAACATACCATTGTATCCCAGGCTAATACTGACTTGCCGGACTTCTTTTGAAATCCAGCCTAATCCCACAGGATGATAAATACCTGAAAATAAACCGATTCCAGTAAGCGCGACTGAGAACCAAAATGGATCATGACATAATAAGCCAGCTGCAATCGCACTGATTCCGGCCCCCAGATAAAAAATAGAGAATAGCTTTCTAACATCCCATTTGTCAGCCATAATTCCCCAGGGAAAGGCGGTAATTCCAAACAGCAAATACATCCAAAACGATAATTGTAATACTTCACTCAATGTCAAATTTAATTGGTTTTGTAGGGGAATAATCAAGGCCGGAAATATCAACATGTTAAAATGACTTAAAAAATGACCAAAGCAGGTCGTAACCAATAATTTCTGCTCAAATTTAGATAGTGATTGTGACATACCAAAAGACTAAATTGTTTAAGTTGTTACTTTCAGACTTCCCAGATAGAAAAAGAGAATGGTCAGGAAGGTGGTTATCAGAGATAATCCATGATAGAAATTAAACGACTCCTTGAATATAAATATTCCAACGACAATTGCTGTCGTTAAAATAGATAAAACGGCATACAATGAATAATAAGATGTTCCAAACCGGGTATAGAGAAAATAAAATCCGATAAATGTTAAAAAAAAACCGATACCGCTGATGGTAAACCAAATAAAATTATGTTTAATGAAGGCACTAAGTTTTATTTGAGGGGAAAAAAAATAGGTTATTAAAAATAGAAATGTGCATACCGCAAGCGTACATATCAGAAAAATGTATGGGTTAGCGGACACCATTGATTTTTTTTGACCATAAGCAAATAGTGCATTCCCTATTGCAGAAATGGACGCAAAAAAAATTGCCATGAGTATCGGAGTTTTTAACATATTGAGTAAAATCGATTAAAAGTTGTCAGAAGTATTTCATCATCTAAGGAACATATTCCTTTGATGATAAAAAAACAACCAACAGACATCAAAAAATTTTCTTTAAGAATATCATGCCATTTTATCAATTTGATTATCAAATTAAAAGAGACCAAAGCGTCTTTATATTTTGGCGTCATTAACAGCTAATAACAATAAGAGCTAAGAAAGCTGCCCAGTTAATGTATAAACTGAAAGCAGCTAATCCAGATGATGCAGAATTAATCCTGGTAAAATTTACTGGTAATTTTAAGTGGGGTAATGAAAAGGATAATAAATTATGATCAAATTTATTCAAACAGTTCCTGATGTAACAATTTTAAGGCTGCTTTGGAATTCTTATTATCGATTAAAATGGTGATATTATGGAATGTAGCACCAATACTGACAGTGTATATATTATAGTTTTTGAGGACACTGAAGATTCTGGAAATCAATTCTGCATTTTGAGTCACATCACATCCAATCACACATAATTTTGCTTTTTCTTTATGTATCTCAACATGAGCGATTTTTGAAAGTGAGCGATTCAATTTATTGGATTGATCGCTACTGGCTATTGAGCAGGTAACTGAAACCTCTGAAGTAGCGCAAACATCAACCGGGACGTTGTTATCGACAAATTGTTGACTGCAGTTACTGATAAAACCAAAGGCATCCAGCATTTCAGGATTAACCAGGTTGATAATAGTTTGATCCTGCACCAGTACAACACCTTTTAGTCCCTTTCTTTTATCGCCACTGACCAAAGTACCTTCAGCAGACGGATTAAAAGTATTTTTGATATAAACGGGTATATTTTTTTTTACAGCAGCGGTAATTGTTTTTGGATGCAATACTTTGGCACCACTATTGGTCATTTCAGCCATAACATCCAGACTAATTTTAGACCACAATTGAACATTCTTAATTTCCCTGGGGTCAGCAGACATTACTCCATCGACATCTGTCCAGATTTGAATATCAGAAACATCCAGGCTAATACCTAAAATTGAAGCAGTGTAATCACTACCGCCTCTTCCTAAAAGCGTCGTATCACCATGGGTATCTTTTCCTGAAAATCCCATAACAACAGGGGTAATCTCTTTTTGTAACAAAGGTAATATAATTCTTTTGGTACGTTCTGCTGTTTTCTTAAAATCAACATTGGCTTCCAGATATTGACTATCTGTAGAAATCACTCTTTTAGCATTAATTTTTAACCCTTGCATGCCTTCTTTTTGGAGGGCATAAGCCATAATCCGACTGGAAAAACGTTCTCCAAAAATACAAATAAAGGCGTAGGTTTTATCGGTCAATTCCCCGATAAAACTAATACCGGTTAATACATATCTTAATTTTTTAAAGGCAGGGGCAAATTCCTTTTTCCAAATTTCATCCAGATCTTCTTCATCGACAAAATCTTTTAAAATTGATCGATGGATTTCTTCCATTTTATTAAGTCGCCCGGCGATTAATCTCTGTTTCTGCTTTCTGGCCAGTTCAATCAGTTCAATTAACAAATTGGTCATTCCGGAAATGGCGGAAACAACTACCATAACCTTACTATCCTGAGAGGCTTTTTTTACAATTTGAGCACTTTGGGATATCGCACTAACAGATCCCATTGAAGTACCTCCAAATTTCAATACAGATATTTTCATTTTATAATTATTTAATTTATATATTTTAATGATAAAAAATTTAAAATATTACCTAATTTATTATTATAACAACATTTACTCAGTAAACAAACTAAATATATAATGAATATATTAATGTCAATTATTAATTATAACTATTTTATAAAATCAAATAATACCTGCTTATATTTTCATTATAAATTATTTAGCGTCTGAACGAAAAATAGGTAATTCGGGGACATGTTCAATACTTAGCAAAGACTTAACCATGAAAAACCAGATAGTTACGAGGAACCCTACTAAAATTAAAGAATTTTCTCACAAAGCTCAAAATCACAAATTCAGGGATAAATCAGTGTTTCTCCATTGAGACACAGTCTGCAAACAGCAGGTTTTAAATGAGAAATTAAATTGAGAAAAAGATAGGCCATAATTCAAAACACTTATATGGGGATATCATTAATATTGATTTGATTTGATTCTCAAATTTCAATATATTATCTGAAACGTACTAAAGTAACCATGTTTTTATCAATAACAAAGGAGTTATAATGTCACATCCCGTTTCCAAGCCAGTCGTATCTATCGCAGATGTCGAACAAATGATGAATCGCAATCAATATTCTGACAACACACGTTCTATCATTGAAAGAGAAAAATTACTGCCCAATGGTCTTTTATCAAGATTACACTCCTGTTACCCACAACATTCCGGAATTATGGAAACCTCAGATTTTTTATTTTCCGGACAAGAGCATTATTCAGGCTTAAACGGATTTCGAAAAGTTGTGGAAATATTAAAAAATAATGGCATTGATATTGGGCACCTTCCTGAAAGAGAATTGTTTATAGAAGTATATCGATTTATGGTAACCAAACACGCACTGAATACGATTAATTGGAATCAATTCGAAACCGACTCTGTGTTTCAACTGGTTTTCCCGCAACCGGGTATGATCGAAAAGGAAACCACGCAAAAATACCTAAAGGCAGATACTGCTGAAGCAAAAAAGAAAATTGTTGAAGATTACATGGAAAAAACCAATCCCCATGACGGAAATCAACAATTAAACAAACCCTGGTACGAAAATGAAAATGGTCAATTGGAATTTGTAGAGGGTAGTCAACATAAATACCCCCAATGCCAGTTAATATTTGATAAAACCACCCAAAACTGTTTTGCATTTTGCACCTATTGTTTTCGACATGCACAGGTTCGGGGTGATGAAGACATGTTTATTCAACGGGAGATTAAACAGGTCCATGAATATGTAAAGCAACATAAAGAAATCTCAGATCTTCTCATTACAGGTGGAGATGCTGGTTATATCACCTATGAAAGGTTAAAAGAGTATATTACACCAATTATTGAAGACCCGGAGTTGATCCACATCAAAACCATCCGCCTGGGAACTCGGGTATTAACTTATCATCCTGAAAAAATTCTAAGTTCAGACTATGATAAAATGCTTTCCTTGTTTGACCTCTTATATGATAACGGGATTCAATTAGCATGGATGGCACATTTTTCAACGCCCAGAGAAATATTAAACCCCAGCACGATCGCAGCCATTCGCAGGCTTCAGGCTCACCATGTGATGATCCGAAGTCAAAGTCCAATCATGAACCATATTAGTCTGTTCACAGACGAAAACGGTAAAGTGGATGTGGATCGTTCAGCCCAAAACTGGATTGATCTGGCCAATATCCTGGCAATGTTGTCTATGGGATTTCATTCTATGTATTGTGCCCGACCAACCGGTGAACATCATTATTTTACTACACCTTTAGCTGATATTAATAAAGTTTTCAGCAAAATATACCGTTCCCTGGCTTCTATTAACCGGCCATCCAGATATATTTCAATGACTTCATCAGCTGGTAAAGTTTCTATTATCGGAACGACAGAAGTCAAAGGTGAAAAATTATTCGCTTTGAAATTTACAGAAGGTAGAAATATGGAGTGGCTGGATAAAGTAATCCTGGCCAAATATGATGAAATACAAAATACTGTAGAAAAACTGACGCCTTTCGAAACTGGAAAGTATTTTTATGAAGACGAATTAAAGGAAATTGAACAGAATCTGGAAGAAACCTTAAAAGATAGATTATCCAAATAATTTCTATCTGCATATTCAATTACATTAACCTTATCTAAAAATATTATATGATAGATAAACAAATAAACTCCGTCGCTCAAGCGGTTGCCGATATTAAAGATGGATCAACTATAATGATTGGCGGCTTTGGTGAAGCCGGTAGCCCCATTGAACTGATTCATGCGCTGATTGATCAGGGTGCTAAAAACCTGACAGTTGTCAGTAACAACACCGGAAGTGGCCATGTGGGACTAGCAGCCTTGATTAATAATAAACAAGTCAGCAAGATGATTTGCTCTTTTCCCAAGTCCGCCAACTCAAAAGTTTTTCCGGAATTATATAAGAAAGGACAGATTGAATTGGAGTTAGTTCCCCAGGGAACACTGGCCGAGCGAATCAGAGCCGGTGGCGCTGGAATTCCTGCCTTTTATACAGCTACTTCAGTGAATACCACCCTGGCTGAAGGTAAAGAAATTCGTGAATTTGATGGACAAATATATGTGATGGAACATGGGATCAAAGCGGATTACTCACTGGTGAAATGTAAAGCCGGAGACCGCTATGGTAATTTAATCTACAATAAGACCGCCCGGAATTTTGGACCGATCATGTGTACGGCCGCGGAAACTTCCATCGTACAGGCTGAAAAACTTCTGGAACTAGGTGCTATCGATCCTGAACACGTTGTGACACCAGGAATTTTTGTAAAAAGATTGATTATAGTGCCAAATCCGGCCGCTGAATCTCAACTCGTAAGTGAAGACAGGAGATACCCATGACAAGTAAAGGAATAGTAGAAGGATGGGATAGAGCTCAAATGGCTCAAAGAGCCGCCTTAGATATTCAGGATGGTGCCTATGTTAATTTAGGTATTGGCATTCCTGAAATGGTGGCTGGTTTTGTCCCAGCAGGGAGGGAAGTCATTTATCACACTGAAAATGGATTACTGGGAATGGGGCCGACACCGGAACCGGGCCAGGAAAATCAGGAATTGATAAATGCCGGGAAAAAACCGGTAACAGCAATATCCGGGGCCTGTTATTTTCACCATGCTGATAGTTTCATGATGATTCGCGGTCGACATATTGATGTCTGCGTGCTTGGCGCCATGCAGGTTTCAAAAGACGGAGATCTGGCGAACTGGTCAACCGGAGCACCCGATGCTATTCCTGCCGTCGGTGGTGCCATGGATTTGGTTGCGGGTGTTAAAACGATTTATGTCATCACCCAACATATAACTAAAAAAGGTGATTCCAAAATTGTGGAAAATTGCACCTACCCTTTAACCGGAAAAGGTGTGGTCAATCGAATTTACACCAACTTAGCGGTGATTGACGTAAACCAGGATGGTTTGATGTTAAGAGAACTTGCACCTGGAATTACACTGGAATTTGTCAAAGAAAAAACCGATGCAACCTTGAATATTCATCCGGATCTGCGCTGATTGTGTAGATTTTTAAAAGTACATAAATAATAATTATCAATTGAACGACTTTCAAACGCTGATATTATGAAAACAGAAGGAATTGAAACCGAGCTTAAACCATCCGCCAGTAGTCATCTATTCCAACAAGCGTGTCGTGTTTTACCGGGTGGCGTCAGTCGTAATACAATTTTTAGAAAACCCCATCCATATTATGTTGAAGGCGCGTCAGGTTGCCATATCACTGATATAGATGGTGTCCAAAGAGTTGATTTCGCCAATAATATGGCTTCGCTGATCCATGGACATGGACATCCTGCCATTGTAAATGCAGTCACTAAGCAACTGCAAAAAGGAACGGCATTTACCATGGCAACAGAAGCAGAGGTTATATATGCCCAATTGCTTTGTGATCGGAATCCTGGTTTTGAGAAAATCAGATTTGTAAATTCCGGAACTGAAGCAGTTATGGCAATGATTAAGGCCGCCAGGGCGTACACTGGCCGACCAAAAATTGCTAAAGCTGAAGGTGCTTATCATGGCTCCTATGATTTCGCTGAAGTCAGTCAAACCGCTGGACCAGACAATTGGGGAGATGTTGAGCACCCCAACAGTGTCCCGGTCGCTGTTGGCACACCTCAAAGTGTTTTAGATGATGTAGTGGTCATTCCCTTTAATGACCCTGAGAAAGCAACATTAATTTTAGATCAATACGCCGATCAAATTGCATGTGTTTTGATTGATCCCATACCACATCGTGTGGGCTTAATTCCGGCGACGAATGATTTTATCAAGACAATTTACCAATGGACCCGAAAAAATAGCGCTTTATTGGCTTTTGATGAAGTTATCACGTTTCGCACCCTATATTCAGGTGCACAGGGAAATTATGACGTTACTCCTGATCTGACAGCTTTAGGTAAAATTATTGGCGGTGGATTTCCTAGTGGAGCTTTAATCGGTTCTAATGAAGTGATGAAAGTGCTGGATCCCAGAGAAGAAAAAGTTCTGCTACCCCATTCCGGTACCTTTTCAGCCAACCCCATAACCATGACCGCAGGACGAATTGCCATGGAGATGTTTGACCAACAAGCCGTAACCCGGATTAATCAGATGGCAGAGACAGCAAGATCTCAGATCACGGAAGCTATTAAATTAGCTGATATACCCGCCTGTATAACCGGTGATGGTTCAATGTTTCGCTTGCACTTAAAATCCAACCCCCCAAAAAACTACAGACAAGCCTGGATTAACCCGGAAACCAGCCAATTGATTAAAACCTTATTGGATCACCTCTACCAGGAAGGTTTTATAATGATCAATACCTGCTCAGCTGCTTTATCTACAGCAATCACAGAAACAGAGATTGAGCAACTCAGCGAAGCTATGTTCAGTGGTTTTAAAAAAATTAAACCGGCTTTGGAAAGTATTCAATAATCAATTACTGAGAAAAAATATGACAGAAGTATATATTTGTGATGCCATCAGGACCCCGGTCGGACGTTACGGCGGATCACTTTCATCAGTTAGAGCAGATGATCTGGCTACGATTCCTTTAAAAGCGATTTTAGAACGAAACCTAAATCTGGATCCCAATTTACTGGATGATGTGCTGATGGGGTGTGCGAATCAGTCTGGAGAAGATAATCGCAATGTCGCCCGCATGGCAGTATTGTTAGCCGGCTTGCCTGATACCGTCCCTGGAGCTACAGTAAATCGTTTATGTGCATCAGGCTTAGAGTCCATTGGTATGGCAGCTAGAACCATTAAAACCGGAGAAGCCGAATTAATGATAGCCGGGGGCATTGAAAGTATGTCAAGAGCCCCATTTGTAATGGCCAAATCGACCTCTGCTTTTTCACGGGTTGCGGAAGTCTACGATACCACAATCGGTTGGCGGTTTATCAACAAACAGCTGGAAAAAATGCAAATGACAGATTCCATGATTGAAACAGCTGAGAATATCGCCCAGGATTTCAACATTTCCCGTGAAGATCAGGATAAGTTCGCATTATGGAGTCAGGAAAAAGCAGCAGCCGCTCAAAAAAACGGATTCCTGGCTGAAGAGATTGTCGCCGTTTCTATTCCCCAGCGAAAAGGGGAACCTATAATTGTGGATCAGGATGAACATCTCAGATTGACACCATTGGAAAAACTGGCAACTTTGAAATCTTTAACCGGCGAAAATGGCACCATCACAGCGGGCAATGCCTCCGGAGTCAATGATGGCGCCGGAGCTGTTTTCCTGGCATCTGAATTCGCCATAAAACGTTATCACTTAACGCCTAAAGCCCGAATTCTCGGTATGCAAGCAGCGGGAGTCGCCCCCCGCATTATGGGCATGGGACCAGTGCCGGCCACCACTAAACTGTTAAATAGACTGAACCTAAAATTGGATGATCTCAGCCTTATCGAATTAAATGAAGCCTTTGCTGCCCAATCATTAGGCTGTATCAGAGAATTGGGATTGAAAGATAACGACTCCAGAATTAATCCTCAAGGAGGTGCCATCGCTCTGGGACATCCTTTGGGTATGAGCGGAACGAGATTGGTTATCTCAGCTTATTATCAGCTATTACGATCCGATATGCAAAAAGCCCTCTGTACGCTTTGTATCGGTGTTGGACAGGGACTTGCCATGGTTATCGAAAAAGTTTAAATTTCTTCTTCATATTACAACCCTCATTCTTTTTGACCTTATCAAAAAGCCTTGTGGTGTCTGTTTAAAAACTCTTAAGAACTCGTTCTCGTGTTTTTAAATAGATATCACAAGGCACTAACGGTAGAGAAGAATAAAAATAATGCTTGCTACATAACATCTTCTTTTGCACCTAATTTAATCGATAACTATTAATGCTCTTTTTTTATCTTTTTTACTCATACGTTTACCCTTAACCGGCGCTTTCCCTTTTATTTTTTCCAAAGGTGGTCCCGTTAAGAAAAAACCTTCGATTTGTTCTCTCTCCAAATTGATTTTTACCCGCCTTTCAATCAATCCAAAATGCTGTTGATTCTCATGACAAATAAAAGAGATGGCAGTACCGGATTCTCCGGCCCGCCCTGTTCTACCAATCCGATGAGTATAGTCAGAAGGTGAACGTGGTAAATCAAAATTTATAACATGGCTGAGTTTGCTAATATCAATCCCTCTGGCGGCAATATCTGTTGCGATCAGGACTCGAACCTTTTTGGCCTTAAACCGTTCCAAAACCTCGACTCTTTCGGACTGATTAAGATCACCATGTAAGGCAATGGCTTCAATGCCGTTTTTCTTCAGTTTTCCAGCCAGATTTCCAGCACCACGTCTACTGGCGACAAAAACCAAAACATGTTCCCAGTTTTCTTTTTGAATCAAGAACCGGAGTAACTTCCCACGATTGTCTCTATTTACTTCAATGGCACGTTGATGGATATTAACAATGGCAAATTCAGTTTCTCTAATTTTTATCCAGGTTGGATTTGTCACTACTCTTTTTGTTAAGGCAGTCACTTTTTCCGGGAATGTGGCAGAAAAAAGCAGATTTTGGCGTTTCTTTGGTAATGCTTCTAAAATTTCATCAAGTTCTGAGGCAAAACCAAGATTTAACATTTTATCCCCTTCATCAATAACAAAAATTTCAACCTCACTTAGGCAAATTTCATTATTATCGTATAAATCCAACAACCTTCCCGGAGTCGCAACCACGACATCAACACCACGAGATATTTCGTTTACCTGACGGTCAATATCAGTACCACCAATAACAGCAGATATAGTTAATTTTCTGGTGGAAAATTGACCAAAGATCCTAAATGCAGCAGCTACCTGCAAAGCTAATTCCCGGGTGGGTGTTAGAACCAATGTATGAACACTTAATTTCTTTAATCTGGATGGAGCCCTATTAATCAACTGTATAATAGGTAAAGCAAAGGCAGCCGTTTTACCGGTACCTGTTTGTGCCTCTGCGATCAAATCATTGCCTTCCTGAATTAATGGGATTGATTTTTCCTGAATGGGCGTTGGTTCCAAATATTCAACAGATTCCATCGCTCGCAGTATATACTTGGGTAATCCCAGAGAAGAAAATGACATATTGGTTCCTGTTGATTTCACTGTTTAGCGACTAAAAGACAAAAAGTTGTTGTAAGATATTCTTTATTCTTTGCCAATTGTAAAATATCTTCAAAAATACAAACCAATTTCATCCGGAAACATTACAACCAAGTGGGAGAATTGGGTCTAGTTAATTATTTTATTTAAAAAATTAATCATCCACAAAAGATTATTAAACCAATATATTATGTCATATCCAAGAATAATGACTTATTAAATTATTAAAAAAAAGTTGAATTTAAGTCTCAGCTAATATATAAACACCCAAAACCCAAGTCTGTTATGTCGAGTCTGTTGTGGATTTTTTTTCACAACACCTTTTAACGCTGGTTATGCGGAAAAGGGTAGGGAAGGTATTAACTTTTTATAGAGGAAGCTTTATCTATGGTTAATTCTTCATTTTCCTATTTACACGAGAACGTCTCATATTGTTATCAGTGCTCCAAGTGTTCAGCCGGCTGTCCGGTAGCTGAAGACATGGACCTACTCCCCCACCAAATTATTCATTCCCTTGCTATCGGTGAAGATTCAGAGGCATTAAAATCCCATACAATTTGGATATGTGCCGGATGTTATACCTGCGCAGTACGCTGTCCCAATGATATTAATATTACATCTGTAATGGATGATTTGCGTAAAAAATCAATCACATCAAATCTTGCTTGTCCTAAACCAGAAGTCTTGAAATTTCATCAAACATTTGTAAAAGATATCCAAAGGCGCGGACGTGTTCATGAACTTAGGTTAATGGGTGAGTACAATTTAAAATTGGGAAAACCATTTAACAACGTCGAATTAGCGCCTAAAATGTTTTTAAAAGGAAGACTTAAAATTCTCCCACCCAAAGCAATAAAAGGATTTAAAACTTGGTCAAAAAAATTATGGAATCCGAAAAATTAGGTTTTTACCCGGGTTGTACACTTGAGGGAAGCTCCAGCGGATACGCAGAGAGCATGTTAAAAGTATTTGAACTACTAAAAATTCCTATAAAAGAGTTAGACGATTGGAGTTGTTGTGGTGCTTCATCAGCACATGCACTCGATCATGAGTTGCATCTGGCACTTAACCTCAGGAATTTATCACTTGCCGAAAAACAAGATTTTAAGGAACTACTTGCACCCTGCGCAGCCTGTTATCATCGATTAATTTCAACAAATAATGAATTTTATTTAGATAATGCATTATTAGCATCTCTAAATGATCAAACCGGTCTTAATTACCAGGGTAAAGTTAAAGTCAGAAATATATTAGATTTTTTGATACATCAGGTGGGAATTGAAAAAATAGAAAAACAGGTATCTCATTCTCTTTCATCGCTTAAATTTGCTTGTTACTATGGTTGCCTTAACACCCGAATTCCCAGGCTGTTACCTTTTGACAAAGTCGAATACCCCGAGGGTATGGATCAAATTATCAAAGCGTTAGGGGCGGAAACTGTCGAATGGTCTTATAAAACAGAATGCTGTGGTGCCGGACTGGGAGTAACGGCAGAAGAAATATCCAATAAATTGGTTTCAAAAATACTATTAGATGCTTCTGCAAAGGAAGTTGATTGTATTGTTGTTGCCTGCCCTATGTGTCATGTCAACCTTGACACCAGGCAGGACAAAATCATCCAACAATTTGATATCCCAAAAGAAATTCCTATTTATTACATCACACAGATAATGGGACTTGCCTTTGGCATAGAGGAACAATTTCTCGGCATTAAACAAAACTTTATGCCGGCACTTCAAATATAATTATGAGTGAAAAAAATAAAAAAATCGGATCGGTACTCGTCGTAGGTAGTGGAATAGCGGGTATGCAAGCTTCTCTGGATTGTGCCAACGCCGGATTTAAGGTTTACCTGGTTGAAAAGCAACCTTCCATTGGTGGAAATATGGCTCGCTTGGATAAAACATTTCCTACCAATGATTGTGCTATGTGCATGATATCACCAAAACTCGTGGAAGTAGGACGCCATCTGAATATTGAAATACTTTCATATTCAGATTTAAAAAATGTGGAAGGGCAGGCCGGTAACTACCGGGTAACAGTCAACAGACGAGCGCGATTTGTTGATGAGGTGAAGTGTAATGGTTGTGGGGATTGTGAGCGGGAATGTCCGGTAAGTGTTGCTGATGTTTTCAACGGTGAACTCGCAGAACACCAGGCCATTTTCAGGCTTTACCCTCAGGCTATCCCTAATGTCTTTACCATTAATAAAAACAACCTTCCCTCCCCTTGTAAAGCTACTTGCCCAGCTGGAACAAATTCACATGGTTATGTAGCGCTTATTTCTAAAGGAAAATTTCTTAAGGCACTGGACGTGGTTCGGGAACGAATGCCATTTGCTTCGATTTGCGGTAGAATTTGTTTTCATCCCTGTGAAGATGTTTGTAATAGAGGTAAGATTGATGAGCCCGTTTCCATTCGAAATTTAAAACGTTTTGTGGCGGATTATGAATGGGATCAGATTCAAAAAGGGGAATCCGTAGAAAGACCGCCGGATGAAAAACCGGTTGAAATAAAAATGGACTATCAGGAAAAAGTAGCCATTATTGGCGGGGGTCCCGCCGGGCTAACCTGTGCTTATGATCTGGCTATTAAAGGATACCCTGTTACCGTTTTTGATGCCAACGAAAAATTGGGTGGCATGATGACTTATGGTATTCCTGCTTACCGATTAGCGCGTGACTTCCTGGAATTTGAATTGGATCTAATCGTAGAAAAAGGCATCAAGGTTGAATTGGGAAAAAGGTTTGGCGTTGATTTCAATTTTGAAGATTTAAAAAAAGCAGGGTATCAAACAATCATGTTTGCCACCGGTGCACCTTTCACCAAAAAAATACCCCTTGAAGGCATTGATGTAAAAGGTGTTTTGGAAGCTATTCCTTTTCTTAAGGAAACCAATGAAGGACGAAAACCCGATATTGGTAAAAAGATTGTGGTTATCGGAGGCGGTAACGTTGCTATCGACGTCGCGCGCTCTGCTATTCGTATCATGGAACCGGGCAGTGAAGTTAATGTTATCTGTCTGGAATCGAGAGAAGAAATGCCGGCCCACGAATGGGAAATTGTTGAAGCACTGGAAGAAGGTGTCAATATTCACCCTTCCTGGGGACCTTCTAAAATTATTTCTGATAGTAGTGGTGTCACTGGAATCGAGACTATTAAATGTGTGTCAGTCTTCGATGAGCTAAAGAAATTCAGCCCGTCTTTCGATAAAGGAATTAAGAAAACATTTGAAGCCAGTACGATTCTTTTGGCTATCGGACAAATGAGTGATTTTTCGTTTCTGAGTGATGATATCAGAACTAAAAATGGTGTCATTGAAACTGATCCTTTAACTTTAGAAACTACTGTCAAAGGAATATTTGCCGGGGGTGATAATGTGACAGGCCCAAAATCCTTGGTTGTCGCTGTCGCTCAAGGTCACCGAGCTTCTGACTCAATTCATCGCTATTTACGAGGAATGGATCTTAGAGAAGATCGGGAGCCGGTTGAAAAAACAAAAGAATTTGCAGAAATCCCTAAAAATACATATCCAACTGGAATCCCACGTCATTTGATGCCGACCCTTGAAGCCTCTACCCGTAAAACTTCCTTTGTTGAAATGGAAACTGGTTTTACAGCAGAGATGGCTGTTGAAGAAGCCAGTCGCTGTTTGAATTGTGCCATTTGTTCAGAATGTTATGAATGTGTCAGAGTCTGTAAGGCTCAAGCGATTAATCATGATTCAAAAGACGAACTCATCGATTTAAATGTCGGGGCCATTATTCTTTCCAACGGATTTGAACCTTTTGATGCCAGTTTAAAGCCTGAATATGGTTTTGGGCGTTATAAAAACGTGATTACCAGTTTGCAGTTTGAAAGGGTTCTCAGTGCATCAGGACCTTACTCAGGACATATCAAACGACCCGGGGATGGTAAAACTCCAAAAAAAATTGCCTGGATACAGTGCATTGGATCTCGTGATGTCACCCTGGGAAATGATTATTGTTCATCTGTTTGTTGTATGTATGCTACCAAACAATCCATTATTGCCAAAGAACACGAAAATGATATTGATTGTACCATCTTTTATATCGACATGCGCTCTTTTGGAAAGGGGTTTGAAGGCTTTTATAACCGAGCTAAAAACGAACACGGTACGCATTATATCCGTAGTCAGGTCTCTTCCATTAAAGAGAATCCGGAAAACGAAAATCTAATTCTGCGCTATAACGATATAGATAACCGTAATCGTATTGTTAGTGATGAATTTGATCTGGTGGTTTTATCTGTGGGATTAGTGGCCAACCCTTCCATCAAGGAAACAGCAGAATTGATCGGTGTTCAATGCAACCAATTTGGATTTGCCGGCACCCAGGCCGCATCTCCTCTTTTATCAAGTAGAGAAGGCGTTTTCCTGAGTGGTGCTGTCAACGGGCCCAAAGACATCCCGGAAACGGTTATGCAAAGCAGCGCTGCTGCAGCTTTGTGTGGCCAGTTACTACAAGACGTCCGTGGTACTGAAATCGAAGTCAGGGAATATCCGGTTGAAAAAGATGTTTCAGGAGAAGAACCACGAATCGGTGTATTTGTTTGCCATTGTGGTATTAACATCGCCTCTGTAGTTGATGTTGAATCAGTAGTTGACTATGTCAAAAAAGTACCTGGCGTTGTACACGCTGAAAACACTTTATATACATGTTCACAAGATTCTCAAAAAATAATTAAGGAAACAATCATTGAAAAAAAGCTAAATCGTCTGATTGTCGCATCTTGTACCCCCAGAACACATGAGCCTTTATTTCAGGAAACACTCAGGGAAGCCGGCTTAAATAAATATCTATTTGAAATGGCAGATATCCGGGAACAGTGTTCCTGGGTACATCAAAAAGAACCTGAAAAAGCCACCGAAAAAGCCATAGATTTAATAAGAGGGAGTATTGGAAAGTCCCATCTTTTAGAACCCATCCATTTTAAAACAGTTGGTATTACAAAAGCAGCCTTGGTTATCGGTGGAGGCCTAACCGGGATGACTACTGCAATTTCACTGGCCAAACAGGGTATTGAAGTCTTCTTGGTTGAAAGAAAAGATCACCTGGGAGGTGAATTAATCCATATTGATTGGAGTCTAGAAGGCGATAACTTGCAGACAAGACTCAGTGATACCATTAAAGAAGTCGAATTGGAGGACAATATTTCTGTATTTCTCAATTCAGAAATTGAAAGCACTAATGGATTCCTGGGAAATTTTACATCCACTATTAAAGGAACTACTACAACTGAAATTCAACATGGCGCTATTGTTATAGCAACCGGAGCCAACCAATCACAGCCGGATGAATTTTTGTATGGCCAAAATGATAATGTGATGACCCAGCGTGAGTTAGAAGTAAATCTGAAAAGTGATTTCAGCGCTAAAAATGTTGTCATGATTCAATGTGTTGGCAGTAGAAATGATTCCCGAACGTATTGCTCCCGAATTTGTTGCAGTGCAGCGATTAAAAACGCTTTAGCTATTAAAAAGCAACATCCTGAAACGACTGTTTCAATCCTCTACCGTGAAATTCGAACCTACGCTTATAAAGAAGTTTATTATCGAAAAGCCAGAGAAAAAGGAATTCGCTTTATTCATTTTCCGGATGATCAATATCCTGAGGTATCAGAAAAAAATGGTGCCCTTGAGATTGAAGTCCATAATACAGTCCTCGGTAAAAAGTTAACACTACCGGCTGATAAACTGATCTTAAGTCCTGCCATTATACCGGAAAGTGAAAACAACAAGCGGATTGGTGATTTACTGAAAGTCCCTATCAATGAAGACGGTTTTTTCATGGAAGCCCATGTCAAGCTTCGCCCTGTTGATTTCGCCAATGAAGGTGTTTTTGTTTGCGGATTAGCCCATTCACCAAAATTTACTGAAGAAAATGTTGTACAGGCGCTGGCTGTCGCCGGTAGGGTTTCGTGTATACTGTCTAAAGATACATTAGAAGTTGGCGGTTTGATATCGGTGGTTGATCCCGAAAAATGTGCTTCATGTTTAACCTGCCTCAGAGAATGTATCTATGAGGCTCCATTCATTAACGCTGAAGGAGTGGCAGAAATAGAAGCCATTAAATGTCAGGGGTGCGGTAACTGTACATCTGCCTGCCCGGCAAAAGCGATTCAACTCAGAACATTTACCGATACTCAGGAAAAAGCACTATTTTTTAGTATTTTGAAAGAACCAGAAATCTTAAAAAATGAATTGGATTAAATATGAGTAATGAACCGGTTATTGTTGCATTTTGTTGTCACTATTGTGCCTTTACTGCTGCCGATTTAGCAGGGACCATGCGTAAGCAGTATTCGACAAATACAAGGGTTGTAAGACTCCCCTGTACTGGAAAGGTCGATGTTAATATGTTATTAAAAGCCTTTGAGTTCGATGCAGATGGTGTTATGGTAGCTGGATGTGAGGAAGGCGGTTGTCATTTTATTCAGGGAAATATCCGGGCCATAAAAAGAGTAAATCATGCTAAAAAACTCTTGGCTGAAACCGGAGTTAATCCAGATCGTTTGGTTATGTATCATATAGCAGCATCTCAAGGACCATTGTTCGCTCAAAGATCAGAAGAATTTATTGAAATCATCAAGAAAATAAACCATGAAGAACTAACCGGGGAGAAAGAATCGGATGATAATAGCAGAAGGCAAGCCGTTTAAAGAAGTTTATGAATTCACAAAAAATCATAAAAAAATTTTACTGCTCGGCTGTGGAACCTGCGTAACGGTTTGCATGGCCGGAGGTGAAAAGGAGGTGGGTGTTTTATCATCTCAAATTCGAATTGCAGCTAAGGAAAATGGTCATGAAATAGCAGTAGAGGAACATACGATCAAACGTCAATGCGATCGCGAATTTTTTGATGAGGAAACAACAAAAAAAATTAAAGAAGCTGATGCTGTCATTTCACTGGCTTGTGGAGTTGGGGTTCAATACGCTGTGGAAATTTATAATGATATTGTCATCTATCCTGCCTTAAACACTAAATTTTTTGGGGCCAACATCGAACAGGGTATCTGGTCTGAGCGGTGCGCTGGTTGTGGGCAATGCGCCATTCATAATTTTGGTGGACTGTGTCCGATTGCCAGGTGTTCAAAAAGCATCATGAATGGTCCATGTGGCGGATCTGCTGATGGAAAATGCGAAGTTGATCCTGAAAATATCGACTGTATCTGGCAATTGATTTATGACAGAATGGAAAAGCTAGGCCGTTTATCGGAACTGGAAGATAACAAACCTCTAAAAGACTGGTCAACCAATCGTGATGGCGGACCTAGAACTGTAAAAAGGGAAGATCTAACTCTATAATAAAAAAACTATGAAATCAGGAAGCAATCTTGAGAAATTACTTGAGGCAGGCGAATTTGTTTTTACCGGCGAATTAGGACCACCAAAAAGTGCAGATAAAGAAAATGTTAAAGCCAAAGCCGAACATTTAAAAGGCTTTGTTGACGCCGTTAATATCACAGATAATCAAACGGCAATTGTCAGAATGTCATCCATCGCTGCCGGATTAATAGCTATGGAATGTGGACTGGAACCTGTTATTCAAATTACCTGTCGGGATCGAAACCGACTGGCAATTCAAGCCGATGTTTTGGGTGCTTATGCTTTGGGGTTAAAAAATATTCTATGTTTAAGCGGTGACCATCAACAATTTGGTAATCATCCCACAGCTAAAAATGTCCATGATATAGATTCCATCCAACTAGTTGATATGTTAAGGAAAATGCGCGATGAAAAGCAATTTGCCTGTGGAGATGAAATCAAAAGCACCAAAAAGGGACCTTTTATGGAACCAAAAGTTTTTATTGGTGCAGCCGCTAATCCTTTTGGAGGACCTATAAAATATCGTCCAACACGTTTGGGTAAAAAAGCCAATGCCGGCGCTGATTTTATCCAAACACAGTGTATTTACGATATGGATCGATTTAAAAAATGGATGAAAGAAGTTGTCAATCGTGGTCTTCATGAAAAAACGGCGATTCTGGCAGGAATAACACCATTGAAATCATATAAAATGGCTGAATACATGCGCGATAATGTGGCTGGGATGACGGTTCCGGACGAAATTATCGACAGAATGAAAACAGCAGAAAATCCAGCCGAGGAAGGAGAAAAAATAGCGCTGGAACAAGTCGAAGAATTTAGAAATATTGAAGGTGTCCGGGGTGTGCATTTTATGGCAATTGGCGCAGAAAAAACAGTTGGGGCATTTGCTAAAAAAGCAAATTTACTGCCAAGACCCTCTATGTAAGTTTTTTTCTTAAAAATAGACCCTTTAACACTATCATTGATTTAAAAAAGATTTAATACAATTTATTTAATCATTTCAATAAATCAAGGGTAAACCGAATTGGCGAAAAAAGATAACCAGCGATTATACACAATACTCGATGCGATTACAGACGGGATCATAATCATAAGGCCCGATAAAAGCATTGAGTATATGAATATTACCATGACGAAAATATTCGGTCCCGCTAATAACAGAAGGTGTTATCAGGTCCTTCATTGCTGTTCGGAACCCTGCTCTAAATGTCAAGCCGACTCAATCATTCTAAAAGGTCAATCCTTCTTCCGGGAATCTTATATTGAACATTTAGATAAAAGTTTTGATATTCGTGAATTTCCCATAGATAAATCCGATGGAACTGTGTCTATTTTCGGACGGTATCAGGATATTTCCAAAGCTAAACTGGATGAAAAAAAGTTACTGGCTTCTCAAAAAGATTACCGAAGTCTTTTCGAACATGCTGCCTGTGGTGTTTTTATCAGTAGCAAAGAGGGTAAATTTGAAGACGTCAATAAAACCATGATGAATATGTTAGGTTATGACGAAAAATCTGAATTATTAAAAAAGGATATCGCTCAGGATGTCTATTACAACGCTGAAGACCGTCAACATTTTAGAGAGATGATTGAACGCGACGGTAAAGTGATTGATTATGAAGTCTATTTCAAACATAAAGATGGACACGCTGTCCCTGTTATGCTCACCGGACATGTTCGCTACGGTGAGAATGGTGAAATTATTGGTTATGAAGGGTTGAATGTTGATCAAACCCAAAAAAAACAGATGGAAAGTGAACTTGAAAAAACCCGCAACCAGTTATTACAATCGGAAAAAATGGCGTCTTTAGGAAAACTTTCTGCAGGAGTAGCACACCAACTTAATAATCCACTTAGTGGAATTACTCTTTATTCACAATTGATTATGGAGGACTACGACTTATCTGAGGCAGCGAAAACGGATTTTAAACGGGTTATTGCCAATGTGAACCGCTGCAGCGAGATCGTAAAACAATTGTTACAATTTACCCGCAAAACAAGTCAACAGATCGAGCCAAATGATATTAATCACACGATTCAAAAAACAATTTCCATGCTGGAAAAACAAATTCTTTTCCAAAACATCGAAATCGCATATCAACTCTCTCCTGATTTACCGCAAATTATGGTAGATACCCAACAAATCATCCATGTTTTTATGAATATTATTATTAATGCCGCGGATGCCATGGACGGAAATGGTACTCTTACTCTTGAATCCTGGCATCAAAAAAAAGAAGATAGGATTATTGTACAAATTTCTGATACTGGTCCCGGTATCGAACCCGAAATTATAAATAATATTTTCGATCCTTTTTTTACAACAAAACCGGAAGGAAAAGGAACCGGACTGGGATTAAGCATGGCATACGGAATTATTGAAAACCATGGTGGTAATATAAGCGCAAAAAGTAAAGTAAATGAAGGCACAACTTTTATAATCCAACTACCTGTAACGCCACAAAAAGATACAAATAATGGAATTAGCGAATTTATCTAAAAAGAAATCAATTCTGATCATTGACGATGAACTTGATATCCGAGAAGGCTGCAAACGGATTCTGGGAAAAATGGAGTATGCGGTCCATACGGAAAATTGTGGTGAAAACGGTTTACGGTATTTGGAAAATAACAATATTGATGTAATTTTACTGGATCTCATGATGCCGGGAATCGGCGGAATGGAGGTACTTCATCAGGTTAGAAATCTCTATCCGAACGTATTGGTGATTATTCTAACAGGTTTTGCTACCCTGGAGACCGCTGTAGAAGCTATGAAACAGGGCGCATACGATTTTCTCTCCAAACCAGTAATGCCAGATCAAGTGCGCATCGTAATGAAACGCGCTCTGGAGAAACATTCCCTTACTTTAGAGACTAAAAAACTACAACTTGAAAGGCAAAAAACACTTGCCGACCTGGATACTGAACAAAGCAGAATCCGAGGTATCGTAGAATCCTTACCTAACGGATTAATCGTCACAGATAAAACCGGAAAGATAGTATTAATGAATCCCGCTTTTCTCGAACACTTAAACCTGCCGCGATACCAGAAACCAGGAAGTAAACTAGACGACTATATTTCAGATCCAGGTTTCAAACATTTTGTTGAAGGTTTATCTAAAAATGACACAGATCAGAATTCTGAAGAGGCAACCTATGAGTTTTGTACCAAAACTCAACGAAATTTACTGGTACATGGTCGGCCGATACTTGATGATTCAAAGAAATATCAAGGGGTTGTTCTTGTATTAGTGGATATCACCGCAGTTAAAATACTGGATCGTTTAAAATCTGAATTTGTTGCAAAAGTATCGCATGAGTTACGATCTCCACTAGCAACAATCCATGAACAGCTGAATATTGTATTAAAACATACCGTTAAAAATGATTCAAACAACGATCAACATATTTTGACCCGAGCCAAAGAAAAAACCAGTTCCCTGATTTCGCTAATTGGAGATCTACTGGATTTATCACGAATTGAAGTTGGTGCCAGTGGCGCCATTGCGGAAGAAATTGATATCAGCAAGTTATTAACGAATATTGTTGATTTCTTATCAACACGGGCTGAATCCAATCAACAAAAATTAACATTTCACCCCAGTACTAATCAATTACCTCTATTGATAGCCGACCCGTTGGAATTAGAAAGTATCTTTGGTAATCTGATCACCAACGCTATCATCTACTCTCCACCCAAAAGTAACATTGATGTTTATATTACCGCGGAAGATTCTTTTATTGTTGTTTCTGTAAAAGATGACGGATTTGGAATTGCAGAGGCTCACCTGAATAAAATTTTTGATAAGTTTTATCGTGTTAAAACCGACAAAACCCGTATGATCACTGGAACAGGTCTAGGATTACCCATCGTTAAAGGGCTAGTGGATGATTTAAATGGTGATATTTCAATTAAAAGCACCGAAGGCAAAGGGTCAACATTTACAGTGAAAATACCAGTATCTAAAGCAGTTTGATCCATTTGCTAGGTGCTCGACAACGCTAGTAGAAATTCTTTAGGGGCAATCGTGGTACCCGTCCACAAAGCCAATGTTTGACTACCCTGGTGAGCTAAAGTTATTAATCCATCCCTGAAATCAAAATCATGTTTTTGCGCCAGGTTCTGCCAAATGTTATTTGGTTTATGGTAATTGAGATCAAAAACCAAATCACAGTTCGTTGGCGTTAGGTTCTGAACAAAACCGGCCAGTTCTTCACCTTCTTCAAAAGTGGATACGGATGTGGTGTTAAAAATAAGGTTTACTTTATTAGCCACCTGATTAAGATCTTCCAAAGCAATGGCTTCTCCACCAAGTTTTTTTACCAAACGCTGAGCTTTAGCATGATCACGACCAACAACAAATATGGGATCAGCCTTGAACCATTTCAATACAAAAACGACTGCCCTGGCCGCTCCACCGGTCCCAAAAACAAGGGCTGGTTTGTTAGCTGGATTAAAACCCACCGATTTAAAAGCCTGGGTAATTCCAATAGCATTCGTGTTATAACCTTTCCTTTGATCCTTTTTTATAACTATTGTATTAATCGAGCCAATAATTTGGGCTGCTTCTGACAACTCATCCATCCAGGGAATAGCCGATTCTTTATAAGGGCTCGTTACGTTGGCACCAGCCATATTTAAAATATTCAAAGCCTTCATAGCTTCCCCCAAATGTCGGGGATGGACCTGGTATGGAACGTAAGCACCCTCTAAATAAGCATTGCGCATCACGGCTGTAAACATTGTCGCAGATTTAGCTTTAAAGACACGCTCATCTCCCAGAATACAAAAAGAATGAACAGGCGTTTTTATTTTTTCATAATCCGTTTTTCTTCTGCCTATCGGGAGTTCCTCTGAATCCATATTTGAATCATCCATCTCTGATTTATATTTTAAGATTTTTAAAGATAAGTGAAATAAAACTTAAGTTCAGATCTTTTGATCCGCTTTCAGGTCAATGGGTGCCCGCTTGATATTAGATCTGAACCTATTGTTTTATCTCATTCCAGAGGAAGGGCAAAATCAGTCCAGTAAATCCTTCACTGATTGTAAAATTTGTTCAGCAGAGGCAGGTTTTGCTAGGTAATCATCTGCTTCCATGCTCATACCATCTGCATGGGAATAACGAGTTGTCGTGACATGATCACCAACCGCAGTTAACATAATTATCGGTATTTCTTCTGTTTCCGGGTTATTCCTAAGTTCTTTTGCCATCTTGTATCCATCCTTTTCAGGCATCATTACATCTAAAATAACCAAATCTGGATTGGTTTCCTTCACTTTTACCAATCCTTGCACACCATCAAATGCCACATCCACCGTGTACCCTTCTGACTCTAAATTGGCTTGAACAATGGAGGCGAAATCCGGTTCATCATCTACAACTAGAATTCTTTTCTGGTCAGGCATAAATGTCCCCCTTTCATTGATTTTGTTTTATTGCTTTTTAAACGACTTAGGTCTTCGTTACCGGTGTTCACAACTGACTGGTAACACCCAACACTAAACCGAAGGTTTTTTCGAACTACCTACCTATCAAATACGTTTGGCCACAGTATATCTACTTTTGATCTCAGTGGCAACTTCTTTGTAAAAATATAGAAAACTGTTTAAGCCGGGTTTTAAACTCATATAAAAACCCATGATTACAGTTAGATTTTTTCCAACCAGACTAAAATTATCCCTTTTATAGGCCAGGAATATCAAAACTGTTTTGTAACTATTCAGTTAACTCTTGAATCACTGTTCTGAAACCATGTTCCTGTTTACCGAGCACTGAATTTGCGATTCTCTGAGCAAAGAACGAGGTATTGGTCAAAAACACTTCGACTTCGCTCAGTGTACAGAGCCTCTTAAAAGTAAAATATAAAAGAGCTGAATAGTTACACTGTTTTTAAATTAAATTTGAGTATAAAATATCTGGGATAGAAATAAAAAAAGACGAA
>Ga0233431_1002066_pt1 | contig 30091 bp, 33 predicted proteins | sample SI_118_April2016_FD_179867 | JGI IMG/M metagenome (GOLD analysis project Ga0233431, IMG submission 179867) | Seawater microbial communities from Saanich Inlet, British Columbia, Canada - SI_118_April2016_200_MG | ecosystem: Environmental > Aquatic > Marine > Inlet | place: Canada: British...
CAATCGAAGGTGATGCGACAGTTTTATTACCTTTACTTGTAAATTGTAGTATTTAGCAAATTCTAAATAATTTGTGCAATACTACTTTTCTGCTTACACTATGTCTAAATATTTTTTCGCTGCATTAAATCAGTTAAAAAATCTTGCGACATTTCGCGGGCGAAACTAGGATTATGTTTAAAGTCCATATTATACGTAGCAAGCAGTAAATCAAATCCTTCAGCAGTATTTTTTTCATAAAAAGATTTCACTGCACTAAGGAAATCTGAATATAAAGCTCGATCCGGTTTATTCTCACTCATAAATGCTATTGCTTCAGCAAATAAGTCGTTTAAAAATCCATCCTTAACGCCTGCTGAGCCACCGTCAGAAGTTAAAAGTTCTACAGTATTATATTTCCGGATAGCAGATCTAACATCAGACATATCATAATCTTCAATAACTTCTAATGCATAGAAAACAAGTGAATCTTCAACTTTTTTCCCTGGAATAACAATAAAATCCCCTGCATTAAGTACACACATAGAACTATTCACTTTCTTACAAGTTTCGTCCGTATCACTAATAAATGTGCCATTTTTACTATTAACTTTACTAATTAAACCACTAAAATCAGTTTCCTTAGCTTTTGTTTTTGCATTAAAAGGTACTTGCGTACCTGATCCAGTAGTCCACAACTGAACACCATCTTCAATACACACTTCTTCTAAACCAACAGTTATTGTAGCATGAAAAACAGAAGAAGCATCATAATCCTTAGGTAACACAATCGAATTAATTGGATCACGACCAATAGTAATTGCATAGTCAGAGGGATTGTAATCTAATGGATGTTTAACTCCAGTTGGATCTATTAATTTTAGTGGCATGTTACTTATGTGTAATAATTTTTTATTTAAAAAGCTTTCTATTTATCGATACGCATAAATACTTAATAATATAAACGTAATTTTACAATTTTATGGCTAAACTAACTTCAGAGCTAAATAAAAAGCAAAACACATCACAGTCGAAGGTGATGCGACAGTACTTTTACCTTTACTTGTTTCCTGCTAAATATTAATTCTTTTAAAATACCTTAAATAATAAACTTATGCCTAAACCTAAATTACTTATGTTTGAGTTTCGCGGAGAAATGGGCTTATGGGGATCATCCATAATTGTTAAAGTAGATGATAAGGGTATTAGAATTACACGCGCAAGAGAACACAATATGGATGGATTAACTGAATATCGAATTGTTTCTACGCCCGGCTCACACGAAATTGGTAGTCAAAAATATTATGAAAGAGCAACATTTAAATCACAATACCGTGGACACGAAGGTTCTAGCGAATTTAGTAATCCCAAACCTTGGGAAAAGATACCTTCAAATTACCAAAGTTTATTCAAACTCCTGCTCGAAGACCCGGAGAAACTTAAGAAGAAACTTGAGAAAAAAGGTATTGACTTAGATAACAAAATGAAAAATGAAAACAAACCATCAATTACTTAATACTCCTACAATCTTTTAAACCATTATTTTATTGAATAATATGATATGTTTAGGAATCGAATCAACTGCACATACACTCGGTATTGGTATCGTTGATGATAACGGTAAAGTACTAGCTAATGAAAAATCAACATTTACAACAGAGAAAGGTGGAATTCATCCTCGCAAGGCAGCAGAACATCACCTTTTGATGTATCAGTTTGTTCTTGAACGTGCTTTGAAATCAGCGAAAGTAAAACTTACAGACATTAACCTAATTGCATTTGCTCAAGGCCCAGGGTTAGGAAATTGTTTGAGAATTGGTGCAGTAGCAGCTAGATCATTATCAAGTTTATTAAAAATACCAATATTAGGTGTAAACCATTGTTGTGCCCACGTATCAATAGGACAACTTACGTCAGGTTTTAAGGATCCCATAACTCTGTACGTGTCTGGTGCTAATACTCAAATACTAGCTTTAGCTAGCGGTCGTTTGAGGGTATTTGGAGAAACTCTCGATATTGGAGTTGGAAACTTCTTAGATGTTATTGGCCGAGCAATGGATTTGGGCTTTCCAGCTGGACCAGTTATAGATAAAATGGCTAAAGGCAAACGAACCTATATTGAACTGCCTTACACAATCAAAGGAATGGACTTTGCATTTTCGGGGATCCAAACAAAAGTTGAACAACTCATCAACACGAAGAAGTATAAAACTGAAGATCTTTGCTTCTCAGCACAGGAAACTGTTTTTGCAGAACTAACTGAAGCAACTGAACGTGCAATTGCACACATCAACAAGAACGAAATATTACTAACTGGTGGGGTTGCAGCTAACTCTAGGCTGCAAAAGATGCTTAAGATCATGAGTAAAGAACGAGGAGTTAAGTTTGCAGTAGTACCACGAGCTCTTGCTGGAGATAATGGTGCAATGATTGCTTGGCAAGGAATACTCGAACACAAAGCAGGCAGAAAGCAAACAATCAAACAAACTAAGATCGATCAACACTGGCGAACAGATGATGTAGACGTGACTTGGATTTAATTGTATCCCTGAGCCTATAATCTCTTAAAAAACAAGATCCTGAAGTGTTATATGCAAGCAATTGGAACTATTTACGGTAGAACAACGACTCACGATTTTAAGTTTAAAGTAGAAAATCCCGTTAAGAAATGGGACTACATCATTGCAAATCATCCTGAACTCGGTCCAGTCTTATCTCAAGTTCTGGAAATTGAAGCAGGACAAGATACAACTGCAATCTGCACGATTGTAGGTTATCGTAATGATCGGGGACTACTTCGGAAACCAAGAACACCACTAAAACCTGGAACACAAATATTCCCCGCAAATGATTACTACATCTCACAAATTATTGGCATAAAAAAAGAAGGCCTCTATCTCGGATTCCTGGAAGGTAAAGATAATCTCAAAGCATTTGTTGACCCAAAGAAAATCATAACCAAACATCTTGCAGTTATTGCAAAGTCGGGTGGTGGAAAGTCCTACACAATGGGTGTTATGCTCGAAGAATTAGCAAATTATGGTGTGCCTTGTGTTATTATTGATCCACATGGAGAGTATTCAACAATAAAATATCCTAACACAAATAAAGATGATGCTAAGTACTTCAAAACCTATGGAGTTTCACCTAAAGGATTTGCATCAGTAGTTAAAGAATTCTCAATAAATACAGATATAAATCGAGATGCTACACAACTCAAACTAGAAATTCCACAAGATCCATATGGTATAATCCAAGCCATGCCATTTAAGATATCTGCAGGCCAAACCGGGCTAATACACAACACCGTCAACACACTCCAGGAAAGCAAATCCAAAATCAACTTCCAAGATGTTATCGAGGAACTTAATCTTATTGAATCAAATGCAAAATGGAATATAATTTCTGGACTTCAACAACTTGTAAAAACAAGTCTATTCTCATTCAGCCCAACACCAATTACCGAACTTGTACGGCCAAACAGAATGTCAATTATAAACTTCAAAGGGTCACCACCAGAACTTCAGCAAATTGCAGTTAAATCGCTTCTCACGGAACTTTTCGAGAAAAGAAAACGTGAAGAAGTCCCGCCATTTTTTATGATAATAGAAGAAGCACACAACTTCTGCCCAGAAAGAGGGTATGGTGAAGCAAAGTCATCTGCAATCATACGAACTATTGCTGCAGAAGGTAGAAAATTCGGTCTAGGTTTATGCGTTATATCTCAAAGACCTGCTCGCGTAGATAAATCTGTTTTAAGCCAATGTACTAGTCAAATGGCGATGCAAGTTACAAATCCAGGGGACTTGAAAGCAATCTCTAGCTCTTTCGAAGGCATAACAAGTGAAACTGAAAAAGAGATTCGTAATTTACCTGTTGGCAAGGTATTACTCATTGGAGCAACAGACTATCCGATTTTTGTTGACATTCGAGTTAGAAGAAGTCAACACGGTGGAAGAGCAAAGACATTTGATCTAAAAAAAGGAGTATCTGACTATACACCCAACAAAGCAGAAACAATCCCGACAACTACAGTTCAAGAAACAAAGAAAAAAGAAACAACTACAAAAAGCTTGGTCAAGAAATCTGCATACATAATACAACCAAAAATTGGGCCAAAAGAAATAGAAACTATTGAAAAGTCAAAGATAGAAAATATCTCAGTTATCCTAAGACCGTGCATGCTCGTAAACTGCTCTCATGGAAGTAATACATTTGATATTTTATTTGACTTACACAATCTTCAGATGTTCTCGCTCACTGAAAAACTAAATGCAATCAGAATGCCTTCAAACATAACAACGCTCTCTCCAATCCAAAAGAAGGTCTTAGAGATAGCAAGTAGCAGAGCTCAAACAACAACATCTGAGATCTTTGCTCAGACTGGTATGGGTTACAGTGAAGTAGCTGGAATTGTAAACTCCCTTGCAAGAATGAACTTACTAACTGTCTCAGGTAACAAAATCCAAAGCAATACGTCAATACTAACTAACTTCAAAAAGATCTCATTCCCAGAACGCCCAAAGTATATGGATGAACCTGACGCAGAAAAGCTACCCGCAAAAGTAAAAGACTCGCAAATCACAAACTTCCTGACTGCTTTTGGTATTAAGATCAATTCTAAAAAGAAGTGCTACTTGCCATTCTTTAAAGTGAAAACAAACGATGGTGAAAAAACATTAGATAGTCTCACATATAATTTAAAAATATAACAAGGCTTTTATTAATTTAAAAACACATTTAAAATGTGGTGGAACATAACAAAAAACTCCGCTGTTCCAAATTTTGGTCAACAAATTGGAACGAATCTACGTGGAATATTTAAATTTCTAAAACTTCCTAAAGAAAACGAAACACGCATTATTTCTACAATCAAACATTTAGTTTTAGCTGAAGCAGACGTGATTAAAGCCATACGTTACACGAAACAAGATTATTTAACAAACGCGGAAGAGCAATTATCTATTGCGTTTGAAGAAAGTAAAGTGATCAAAAACATCGCGATCAAAGAAGAACACACTCAAATATTAAAAGAGTATGAAAAAAAATATGTAGAGTATGAAAAAAACGTTCCTCAAGCCATCCAAAACATACTACAAGACCTTCTTGAAACAAAAATTATCAACACTCGACAACTCCGGATCATCAGTCTTAAAATAAGAACAATGATTAAGCTCCTAAATCACTTGGCAAAACATGAAAAACTTGTTGAAGCAGAAATAATTGCTAAAATCAAACACTAACGTTCAATTAATTGTTAAACTTGTTTCTTAACCCAATTCATTTTGTAAAACACAATTGCTGCGAAGAAGATTAAAATTACTGCAGTCAGAATTATATGTACGGGCATAAAAATATTCCAAGGTATCGAGATCTTAATCTTACCCATTTGCCACAAAATCAAACTACCTGTAGTTTTTAACTCAAACCAACGAATCCAAGCCAATCCCCAAACAGATACTGGCAAGATTGCTGTAGCAATTGCTGAAAAAATTGCAAACTCGTTAAAACTAAATTTCTTACTTTGTGCAATTTTATATGCCATCAAAATACAAACGTAAATTGAAATTACAATTGCTGCTAGACAAAAAAAGTAGACATCTCCACGAGATGTTGCTAAACCCATAAAATCCACATTTTTAACGTCGACACTATCTAATGCATCAAAATGACCAAACAAAACAAATAAGGATAAATAAGCTAACATAAAGCCAATCAACGAGTAAGGAATTTTCGTTTCAACCATAAACTCGATAACAGAACTCATATATAAATATGTATAATAACTAAAAGAAACAGTTATAACTCTTACGTAAAATATGTAACTTATGGGATACTCCTTTGAACTTCCAGAATATCTAAATGAAAAAGTGTATCTATTTTCCATCACAGGTAAATATTTACTAGAGTGTGACGCTAAAGCAACACAATTTAAACGAGTGCCACTAGCTAGATCTTATTTTGCTAAGAAAGTAGGCGACGCTAGCAAGATACATCACGATTCACTCACTTCACTTGCAAAGGCCCTAATTGATGCCCAACTGAGTAAAGAACAGCGACGTTTTCTTTTCGGAACAGTTTTACCTATGGCAGTTCCCGAATGCTTAGAATTACAACTAATAGATCAGTTCGCTGAGGAAAAACGTGAAAAGAAAGACTTAAAAACCCCAAAACTTACAAAGATTATTACTGCTTAGGCAGGAGGCGTCAGCCGACATTTAGTTGTAGACCTTCTATAAGCAGTTTCAGGTTAATATGGATAAAAACAAAGTCATTGAAGCAATAAAGAAAGCTAAACAAAGCACAAAGCAAAGAAAGTTCTCACAATCCATTGATCTAATTATAAATCTAAAGGAGTTCGATACAAAGCGAGAGGCTAAAGTTGAAGACTTCATTGCACTACCACACGGACGTGGAAAAGAAGCTAAAATATGTGGATTAGTTGGTCCTGAAATGAAAACTAATGCAAAGGACTGCGATCATGTTATTATGGTTGATGATTTTGGGAAGTATTCTAACGCAAGAAAAGCTAGAAAATTAGCAAGATCATATGACTTCTTCCTAGGACAAGCAGAACTTATGCCTAAGATTGCTCAATCTTTTGGTAAATACTTTGGACCAATTGGAAAAATGCCAAACCCAAAAGGTGGGCAGATTGTTCCACCAAACTTAAATCTTACACCAATTGTACAAAAATTCAAGAAAACATCGAAGATTACAGTTGCTAAAGTTCCAATTGCAAGCTGTAAGATTGGTGATGAAAAAATGGATGATGAAAAGCTTGCAGAGAACATCATATTTGCTATTGAGCATATTGAACATGCTTTGCCTAGAGGTAAAGCAAATATCAAGAACGTTTTAATCAAAACAACAATGGGGGCACCAGTTAAGATAGAATAATGGAACAAACACAAAAGCTTGTTACTGCGCAACCAAAAGTTGCGATGGATAAACCAAAAGCACATGTTCAGCAATGGAAGAAAGATATGGTAACAAAGATAGCACAAGAACTTCCAAAATATGAAACTGTTGCAATCATAAACTTAGAAAATCTACCTAGCAGACAAAGCCAGCTAATCCGAGCAAAAGTCAAAGAACATGCTAAAATCATAGTTACAAGAAAAAGTTTAATTAAACTCGCAATTGAAAAATCTGGCAAATCAGACATGAAACAACTAGAGGAACACATGACTGGAATGCCTGCACTTATACTTACTAATAAGAACGCTTTTGAATTATTCCAACTGTTGAAAGCAAATATGAGTTCTGCTCCAGCTAAAACTGGTCAAACTGCTCCAGAAGATATATGGGTTAAAGCAGGTCCAACACCTTTTGCACCAGGTCCAATTATTGGTGATCTTGGAGCAGCAAACATTGTTGCAGGTATTGATGGTGGAAAAGTTGTAGTTAAGAAAGACTCTTTAGTTGTTAAAGAAGGTGAAAAAGTTCCTGCTGCTGCGGCAGCCATATTATCAAGATTAGACATCAAACCAATGAGGATTGGACTAAACTTAATCGCTGCTTCTGAAGGTGGTCAAATATTTATGAGAAAAGTTCTGAATATTGATGTTGAACAAGTTGTTGAAGATCTTAAAACAGCCATACTTAATACTAAAAAACTTGCACTTGGTGCAAACATATTAACTGCAGAGACTGCTCCAATCAAATTGCAAGAAGCACACATGAATGCAAAGAAACTTGCTATTGGCGCAGAGATACTTTGCGATGAAACTAAGGAATACTTACTTAAAAAAGCAGACGCACAAGCAACTGCACTTAAAGACAAAGTTCCAGAGACACCAGTTGTAAAAGAAAAAGTCGAGGAACCAAAATCTGAAAAAACTCCTGCTGAAGGAGAATCACAATCATCTGATCAGAAGGAAACTTCTGAAAAATCAAATGATAATCAAAAAGGAGAACAATAAAATGGAATACCTATATGCTGCTCTTTTACTGCATAAAGCAGGACAAGAGATAACAGAAAATAACCTAAAAAAGACATTAACCGCTGCAAGTGTAAAAGCTGACGATTCTAGAATCAAAGCTACAGTAACTGCACTAAAGGACGTTGACATTGAAAAAGTCTTAGCTGAGACTACAATCTCTGCAGGTCCTGCTGCAAGTGCTGCACCAGCTGGAGATGCTCCAAAAGCAGAAGCAAAGGAAGAAAAGAAAGAAGATTCTGGAGCTAGTGCTGAGGAAGCAGCTGCTGGATTAGGCGCACTATTCGGTTAAGGGTGTTTTAATACACCCCTTTCCTCCATTTGAAGGGAGATATAACTGTGGAACAAAAAAATACGCAAGTAGAGCAAAAGATTACTACACTTAAGAAAGAAATACAAGCAATTAGTTCTAATCTTAAAGAGCTTGGCGGACAAAAAGAAGAGCAATACCAGCAGAAGAACACTCTAGACAAGCAACTTAATGCACTTATCAACAAAGCTAAAGAACTCAAAGATCAAAAGCGTGAGATTGACATCCAAATAAGTAAAAATAAAAGAGACCGAGAAGATAAAAACAAGCAATACAACCAATCTTTAGCAAGCATTAAACAAGCTAAAGAAGAACGAAGACGTCAACAAAGTACGATTTCTTCTAATGCACTACGTAAACAAATAAAAGATCTAGAATATAAAATACAAACTGAAGCTCTAAAATTCAATAAAGAAAAGAAAATCATGGGCGAAATAAAGAAAATCAAAGCTAAACTTAATGAAGTTCTAAAAAATGAAGAACAATTAAAATCAAACAGCTTAAGTTTCAAACAAGTTAAAGAAATCAAACAAGCAGCAGACGATTCACACAAAAATGTCCAAGAGCTTGCTGGAAAAAGTTCCAAAATATTTGATGAACTAACTATACTTTCAAAAGACATTGCTAACATCAAAGCTCAAAGAAACACAGTACAACTTGTACTTAAGAATCTTAAATCTCAGATAGGTCATATGAATCAAAAACTAAGTAAGATACTGAAAGACTGGTCTGGAATCGCAGATAAAGGATTTATTCGAAGCGCGAAGAAATCTATTGACAAACTTCTACATAAGAAAACAGAAGAAGTCAAAGAAAAACTCAAATCCAAGAAAAAGCTAACAACAGACGATATTCTCCTATTACAAAGAGAAGCAATGGGTAGATAATTAAGTTTTTTAGAATTAGTAAGGCTTTTAAACCATCTATGTTACTAGTAAGTAGTATGGGAAAAGTAACTATCCTTAATAATCATAGAAGAAAACCAGTAGTTTTACCTCCACACCGAGAACCAATACGCATTACACATCGAGAACCAATCGTTATTGGTCCTACAGGCGGGCTACCACAAAGAGTAGCTCAAGGTACGCAATTATTGGAAAACCCAGCTCATGCAGTTAAAATGTTTAGACATAGTGTAGCAAAAGAAGAGGGTGCGCTAAATACTGCATATCATGGTTTTCTATTCCTAAAAAGAACTGGAGTTCCGGCGTACATTTTTAATTCACTAAAGGATTTAGACGACACATCTGGAAGAATTGGGCACGCAACACTATTATTAGAATCAGATGGACAAACGGTTACTTCCTGGGACCCCATGACTGGAACTCAACGAAAACGCAGTTTAGAAGCACTTACTGGAGGTAATTTAACTTATAACATGGATTATTTGAGAAAAGGGCAACCATATTCATTACTTGGAACAAACTCGAGCGCGGCTCAACACAGAGATCGCATACTTGGAATCAGACAACCAAAAGGACTTGATTGTTTAGCAACATGCTTACTAGTTTCGACAATTGCGGGTGAACTAAACAACGAACCAACGATAGATACTGACGCAGTAGCTTCATATTTCGGAGTATCTACAAACCCAAATGTAACGACTATTGTAGCTCGTGGTAAAAACCAACCAAAGTTCGAGTAAGTAAAATGAATAATCAGCAAGATTTAATATTAAATGGATTTCCCACATATGCAGGACGAGTACCATTAACAGAAGGAGACAAATCTAAGCTTACAAAGTTAAACAATTGGTTATCTAACACATCTTCAAACCAAGAACTAAGACGTGTTGCAAGCTTGAGGAACAAACAAGTAGTTGATCCAATTCAAAACGGTGCTTTAATACATGGAGTAAGAGCTGCAAATATTGATAAATTAGAATCGATATTAGACAAAGGTATTCTATGTGCTGAGTTCCTAGGCCAATTTGAAGATGGAGAAACTTACTTTCACGCAGATTTCGTAGCCTCAGATAAAAATAGTTTATATGATTGGCAAAAAACCATAAACAATGCAGGGACTAATATCTTAAAAGACAAGAGTTGGCATGCAGGTTTTAAGTGGCATGGTTTTGCACCTGCTTATCAAAGAAAACCACAAGCAATAGCATTAATAGTAAACCCAAGTATTGCTAAAAGTTGGGACTCTAAGAATGAATCAACACAGGGCGACATTAAAAACAAATTCATAAATGTCATATGCTCAGACAAACAAGTAAGTATTCTTGGTGGCGTTCCTTCAACAGATATTGTAGGCATGATTATACCAGATAACTTTCCAGTTAAAGAATTACAAAAAACAATGGAAGAAAAGGGAATGTATATTCCCGTTTTTGACACACAAGCAGAGAAGCTATTCTAAAACAGCCTTAATCCGTCTAACTCCTGCAGAGCTGGACTTCTCTTTCTTGATTCGGAACTTGCCGATCTCAAATGTATTCTTTACATGAGGTCCTGAACAGATTTCCTTACTGACTTTACCAATAGTGTAAACTCGAACCTTTGCTCCATACTTGTGCTCGAAAGCACCTGCCGCTCCGGCCTTTTTAGCATCAGCCATAGACATCTCTTTCATAGTAACTGCAATCTTTTCAGAAATCCATTTATTTACAAGATCTTCAGTTTTCTTCTTTTGTTCTGGAGTCATTGAGCTATCCCAATTAAAATCAAAACGAAGTCTTTCTGCTGTCAAGTTGCTACCGCGTTGGCTGACTTTTGAACCAAGAACCCTTTGTAACGCAGCGAGTAACAGATGTGCTACAGTATGGTATTTAACAACTTGCTCAGAATGATCTGCTAAACCTGATGCAAACTTCTTTGTCTGGCCTTGCTTTGAAACTTGTTTATGCTTTTCAAACTGTGCATGGTAGCCTTTTTCATCAATAGTAAACTTATTTTCTGCCGCTAGCTCTTTTGTTAGTTCCATTGGGAAACCAAATGTATCATACAACTGGAAAACATCTTTTCCTGGAATCTTCTTTGTCTTAAGATCTGACATAAGCTTATTCAATTTTCGTGTGCCTTTGGCAATAGTTTTGTCAAACTTATCATACTCAGATCCAATAACTCCAGATATTTGCTTGCCTCGCTTTTGAAGATATGGATAATCTCCCTTAAACTCATCAATAACATATCGAACTAAGCTTTTGATACCTGCTCGATCAATACTTAACTGGTTAGCATATCTAACCATTCGTCTAATCAACCTTCTAAGTACATATCCGCGATCTTTCTTAGCTGGAGTAATACCTTCTCCAGCAATAAAGACTGATGCTCTAACATGATCTGCAATTATTCTCATAGCTTTCTTATTCTGAGCATACTTCTTTCCAGACAGCGATTCGATCTGTTGAACTAATGGCTTCAGACAGGTTGTCTCATAAACATCACTAGTTCCTTGCAAAACAGCCACAATTCGCTCAAAACCAGCTCCACCATCAATACTTTGTAGCTTCAAAGGCGTTACTCTCTTGCCATCATGTAACATATATTTTATCTGAACACAAGCATTCCATATCTCTGTAAACCTGCCACAGTCGCAAGATGGTGTGCAATTCTTTTTCCCACATCCAAAGTTATTACCATAATCATAATGGAACTCTGAGGTTGGTCCACAAGGTCCATCTTTTCCAGAGATCCACAACAAATCTTCAGTTCCTTGGAAATCAATTCGCTCCGTTGGTATACCAATTTTAGGCCAGGCTTTTTCCATAGCAACATCTTTTGGGATTCCAAGCTTTTTATCTCCATTAAAGACTGTTGTCCAAAGCTTGTTTTTATCCATGCCATATTTGTTTACAAGTAAATCATACCCAAATTTAGCAGCATCTTGAGCACTATAATCACCAACTGACCAATTACCTAACATAAAAAACAAAGTTAGATGCTTATTATCTCCAACCTCATCAATATCCCCAGTTCTTACACATTTTTGAATATTATATAACCTCTTGGCCACCGCCTTTTCCTTACCTAAGAAAAGCGGTTTCAAGGGCTGCATCCCAGAGTTTATGAACAATGTAGAGCTATCGCCTTCTGGCGGAATCAATGAGACATCAGGTGTCCAACTATGATTCAACTTCTCGTAATGTTCAAAGAACAATTGTTTTACTTTTTTATGATTCATCTTGACCTCCCGGTCGAGATTGTTCAAACTTTGTTTGATTCATTTTTAACCTCCATGAGATAATATAAAACTCTTACGCGCATAGAGATTACTCTTGCGCCGCAATCGCGTTGGCTAATGCTAGTTTAACTCGTAACATAACTTGTTCTAACATACTTGCCATAAAACACTAATAAATAAAGGAATAAAAAGCTTTCTCAGATACAATTAATCTAATACTTCAATCAACGTAATATCTTCATTCACTTTTGTGAGCTTAAAGCTACTTGGACTCTCTTTTAGAAAACGAAGTATATTCTCCGGAACTGAAATCAAGGGGTTTTCTGCTTCAAGACCCAAGTTCCGACTAGGAATTACTCTTTGTTTCAGTTGGTCATACAGCGGTTTTTTTAGATAAGTACCAAAATCTGTAGATTGGTGTAGTTGTTCTAACTCATGATTCCACACTTCCGTATCAAACCAACATCCAACTGAACGAATGCCATGTTGATTTTGCTGGCCTCCTAAAGTTAAAGCATCACCATACAAAGACGGCGTCTTCAAAGATAAACCATAAAGAAGTGTTCTTAATGGATACTCCTGACTTCCATCTCCAAAAAAACTTAGGTGAGTCCAATGCGGAAATATAGCACCAACTACGAGATGGTTTTCTAAAGCTATGCGAATGCTATCAAAACGATACCCCGCATAAATAGTTTTTAACAACAGCTCAGCAGGTCCCTCACCAACCCGTTCCCAAGTATGTTTTAATTTAGCTGGACGATCTAACATCTGCCCGGAGACGCCCCTATACAAAGCATTGAATTTAGGAAGAACTGCCAGAACTGCTTCTTGATCTTGAACTGCATGATACCGTCTACAGTCTAAGGTTCTTAATCTAGACATATTAATTATATTCAAAAAATCTTAAAAGGAGTTCTATTTCTTAGCTGCAGGTTTAGCTTCAGGTTTAGCGTCTTCTTTCTTACCATCTGCTGGCTTCTCTTCAGCAGGTTTAGCTTCACCGTCTGCTGGCGTCTCTTCAGCTGGAGCTTCTTCTGCCTTTTCAGCTTCTTCTTCTGCATGCTTTGCATCAATTTCAGCTTGCATCTTTGCTTGCTTTGCTTTTAGTTCTGCAACACTGTGCTCTTCTAGAGCAATCTTACCCGAAATCTTACCTTCAAACTTACCTTCTTTTACAGCTACAATAGCGGCCCTAGGCATCATTCCTTCTACCTCAATACCCATTGAAGTACAAGTACCAATAATTTCACATACCGCTGCAGTTAAATCAGATGCATTAAGAGAATCTAACTTTATTCTAGCTACTTTGATTATGTTATCGATTGGAATATCTGCGACCATCTCAGTCTGTGGCTTTCCAGAACCTTTCTGGATACCTAACTCTTTCTTAATTAGAGCAGATGTTGGTGGCGTACCCATCTCAATCTCAAAAGACTTGTCGTCCATGTTAACATGAACCTTAATTGGAACTTGCATACCAGCCATCGCTCTTGTTTTATCATTAATCGCAGCAACTACATCTTTGATTGAAACTCCGACTGGACCTAAAGCTGGCCCTAGAGGTGGACCTCCAGTTGCCTTCCCAGCATTAACAAGTAAATCAATTGTCTGTGTTGCCATTCTTACCCTAATTCGAGGGCTTTTTAAGGTTTATGCTCACTAAGTAAGTATGACAAATATTAAAGCACTACAAGGAGACACTATCTTTTTTGTAGCTCCCAAACAAGAAGATCCTACAATTATAAAATTTAATGTGGGACATTGGAGATATATATTAGTAAAAGATGAAAGAAAAATAAGAAACCATATTCGTAAACTAGAACATTATAGCTTATTTCATCCAGAAGGATGTGAACTTACAAACAATGCTTATGCAATGGGTAGTATTGTTTCACCAAAAACTATGGAGCAATTTATAGAAGCACAAGGCATGCGATTAGAAGGATTATCAATTGAAGATATTCAACAAGCAACAATAGGTTGGGCACTTAAAAATCCACGTAACACGGATTTTAATACTCTTAAACTACCTGATGAATTGCCATTACAAGAACAGATGTTTCTAGCAAGTTTGGCGTATGGGATTGGTTTTTGTTGCGAAAGAACATCAATACAAACTGCAATACATCGTGCTAGGGGGGAAAAAGTAAAACTAAAACTATACAATGAGCGAGAACTAATACACGTTTTTCCACAATTACTATATGGTGGAAGCTGGGTTAATATTGATACAGGAACACAAGAATTAGAAATGCTAGTTGAAACCGCGCGTAGAAATCTTATAAAACAAGGAGTTATGCAAATGCCAATAATACTCACTAATAAAACCAAACCAATGGACTGTTTAGAATTACAACTTGAACAAGTAATGAACGAAGCAATACCTGCTCATGAAGTTTAAAATGAAACAGATAAGATATCAAAGAATAACGAGTTTAAAGACTAATTTTAGTGGAGAATCACAAAACTGGATAGTACCAACGCCATTAATTAAAAAATTAATTCCCACAAATATTCAACCCACATCAGAACAATTAGAAAATGTACTCTTTAAAATCATACCGAGACAAGGATCACATCATTCAAAACCAGGGGATCACGATCTTGTTCAAAAAGGGTATGGTACACTCCTAACCTTGAGGGATGGGTTTGGTTTTTGTAGATCCATAACAGCATGGGGATTAGCATTATCGAGAGCAGTGGGATACAAAGCAAGACCTATCTACGTTAAATCAGAAAAATTTACACATGCTTGGTTTGAAATCAATACCAAAAAGGGTTGGGAAACGATAGATACCACTCCACCAAACAAACGAAAAATGCCTGGAGAAATACAAACGCTCGGAACCGGTCTTATAGAGCTCATAAAATATATGCTCAATACACCCGCTAGTAAAAATAACTACTCACTTATGTTTCAAAATGCTCAAGATCAGAGAAAACCAATCAAAGAAGTAGCATTTACTTGTCGAATAAATCTTGAAGAAATAATCGGTCAACAAAGGATGGAAAAAATAAAAGGCATCATAGCAGAAGTATGCGAATAACTATTCTTCTCGATCTTCTCGCTTTCCAATGACTTTTACTGAATCTAGCGCAATAGTAATTGGGATTGGGACTGCTGCTTCTAACAGTTCAACAATAACTTCTGCTTTTTGTGTGTTGATTCTAGAAACTTTAGCTTTCTCGCCCTTGAAAGGTCCACCAATAATTTGGACAATATCTCCTAAATGAATATCAACGTTCTCTGCCTTGAACTCAATCAAGTGCTCAACTTCATCGTATGAAATTGGCTTTGTAAGAATTCCACGAACATATGGAACTCGGAAAGCAATCTGCTTAACTGATGTATCTCCATCAGCTTCAACTAAAATATAACCAGACATACCGTGTGGGAAAACAAGACTAAAGACTCCACCCATTTTCTTTGCATTACTAGCTAAGAAATCCATTACTTGATCTTCTCGGCCAATAGCTGTTCTAACAATAAATAGCTGTGACTCATCTTCTTCTTCAGCTTTAACTTGTTCTGTTTTTTCTTCACTCATCTTACTTACTTCATCAGCTCCACAACCAAGAAGATTGCAAAACCAATTGCTCCGATTAATAATATACCTAAGCCCGTTACCTTGACAACAGCAAGATATTCATCTTTACCTGGCTTCTTTGTAATTTTAAATACTCGACGCCATTCTTTAAATGTTTTCTTTATCTTCGCAGGCCACTCTTTTGGTGACGGAATCTTAAAGCTTGGCACATCTACATTAGTTAAGTCTATAGCCATAAGAAAACCAGAGAACGGGGTTTATAAAGCTTTTTCTAAGCATATTTCTTACTTGTCAATTATCAATTCACGTTCAAGTCCATTTATCACTTTAGCACGAACTTCTGCCTCAAAACTAGGGAATCGATCCTTACCTAAAATCGGTGCAATCAAACATACTAGATCAAATACAAAATCAGAAATATCTAAATTTCCATCAATAACTGCTCGCATACACGCCGCAGACCCATGGTTTGTATTTAATGTTCTAGTCTTTCCCGCATATTCAAATTCCAAACTACTATAACCTGCATGTTTCCAAAAAAACTCGCTAATTGGCGTATCAGATATTAAGTAATGTACTTGATTAGAAATACAACTTAGCGTACGGTATTCTCTAGCTGCCCCAGCAAGCAACTTACTTCTAAATGAGGGCGCTGGACCAGTTAAGTTTGTTGGCCTACCTTTTAAAATTCTAGTAGATTCTGTTTTAGATCTCATTTTAGTCAACAAAATCTATTCCAAGATGCTCTGCCAGGTCAGTTCTCTTCTTATCTGAATATGTTCTTCTCGGTCCAAAGATCTGTGGAGACTTTACTCCAACAATAACTAGCATTGCTCTTAATGTGTTTTGTAGATCTGGGCTAAGCTGTGCTCCCCATATAATCTTAGCATTATCATCAAGTTTCTCTGAAACTGCTTCAACAACCTTTTGAGCTTCTTCTAAGCTCATGTTTGCTCCACCAACAACATTGATCAAAGCTCCAGTTGCTCCAGAAATCTCAACATCTAAAAGCGGATTCTGTATAGCTTTTTCTACAGCTTCTATAGCTCGATTCTCAGTGTCAGACTCGCCAACTCCAATCATGGCAATTCCACCGGAACTCATAACTGCTCGGATATCTGCAAAGTCTAAGTTAATCAAACCTGGCTTTGTGATCAATTCTGCAATTCCCTTTACTGCATTTGTCAGAATCTCATCTGCAACTTTAAATGCAGTTTGAAGTGGTAAATCTGGTGCTAACTCAATTAGCTTATCATTTGGAATAACAATTAAAGTATCAACAAGGCCCTCAAGTGCCTCTAGACCAACCATTGCGTTCTCATATCTCATCTGCCCTTCCATAGTAAATGGCAGCGTAACAATAGCAACAGTCAAAATGCCTAATTTCTTAGCAATATCTGCGATAACAGGAATACACCCAGTCCCAGTTCCACCACCAAGACCACAAGTTAAGAACACCATATGTGAATCTTTTAGAAGTGCTTTAATCTCATTTTCAGACTCTCTAGCAGCTTCTTTTCCGACTTCCGGATTAGATCCAGAACCAAGTCCTGCAGCCGTCTCTCTTCCAATTAGAAGCTTGCGATCTGCAACAGATTTCAATAGGTCTTGAGCATCAGTATTTACTGCGATTGTTTCTGCACCAATAACTCCAATCTCTGCGATTCGAGTGATAGTATTATTACCTGCTCCACCACACCCAAAAACCTTGATTCTTGCTTTTTTAGCTTGTAAAATCTTTTGTAACTCTTCATCATCAGGACTAACTTGTGGCGAAGATTCTTCTTGATAATTAAAACCGGAAGAAGGTTGTGGCTGTGGTTGCGTAGGTTGTGGCTCAGGGGTTGAACTACCAAAACCAAAGTCAAAACCACTTGGTTGAGACTCGGAAGATTGTTGTTTCATCTCACGATCTGCTCTTTCTTGTGCACTTTGAATAAATGACTCCATACTATCACCAAATACAAAATAGACCTCTGAATTTTTATAAGGTTTCCTAGCTTCTAATGTATATGATTAAGAACTAAATGTATTAATTGTTGTGACGAAGAACTTTTATACTTTACCATACAGTAATGATATAATGAGCTCTACAGTACTGGAAGAAGCGAAACACTCTCTTTTTTGTAAAATGATTGCTCCATGTATGCTTTTAGAACACAAAGAAAAGAATCCAAACTTTATACTATCGCTAGAGGAAATTAACACAATAGATGGAATGTTAGATAACGTAGATCTTACTCTTCCAGAAGATAAGTTCAAAGATGCAAGTTTAGCTACGCAATTATTTTATAGTCTATTTCCGATAAATTATGATACTGGACTTAGAAAGACCTGTTTAGATTTATTAAGAAAAAGTATTGAAATTATGAAAAATCCTAAACAATACGAACCTAAAAAAATCAAAGAAGCGTTCACAAATTTAACTCTATTTTTGCTAGATTCTAACAAAAAATTAGCACCAATATACAAAGGACCTGGCACAAAGAAATTTCCAATTTAGCTATTAAAAGCAACTTTCACGTCCGGAAGTGACTTCTTTATCTCTTTAGAAATAACATCAGTCAGTTGCTCTGGCATCTTTTGTTCCATCTTTAATGTAACGGTTTTGTCTTTTACTGAAACTTTTGCTGGGACTCCTAAAGCATTGATAACTGCCTCTGCTTTCCGCTTTACATCAGTGATTACGCTATTTACTTTTACCCAATAATGTAATTCTTTGCCAGATAAAGGATGATTAAAATCCAAAATCACTCTACCGCCAGAAACACTTCTAACTACAGCAACAGCACCATCGATGTTTAACTGCATTCCAGGAGCGGGATTAACACCTCGCTTCTTTAGCAAAGCAAGAGAAGTTAGTTGGATCATTTTTGGATTTTTTCTACCAAAAGCTTTCTCTGTTGGAACATCAAATTCTAGTTCTTTGCCAAGTTCTGCACCAGTTAGTTCAGCATCAAAGCCTTCTATCAACTGTCCAGATCCAAGCTGAGCTACTAAAGGTTCATACTTGACATTTGGTTGATTAATTCCTTCTTTTTTTGCAACAGCTTCTACAGTTAGATCAAAGATCCGTCCTGTTGCCTTGATCTTACCAACAAAGTCTATCTCAACAAAATCGCCTTTCTTCGTCTTAATTTTCGATTGAGGCGCAGCGGACTTCTTTAAAGTCTGATTCGTCGTTACCATAACTTAGCTTAAGCATGCTACTTATAAGTTTTTCTAGCTAAAACAGTGTATTCAGTTACACTAAATACGCTCCGAGTGCCAGCTGATCGTGCAGCTGTTTTATGGTGTTCTAGCTAAGAAGATACTGGAAAACATAATATCCATCTGCCGGATATGTTGGAAAAATATTGATAGCAAAAGAAACTAAAGCCGGAATAACTAAGAATATTAAAAGCATCTTTGCGACCTTTGTTCTCTTTGTCTTAAAGAAAAGACCTACACCTAAAGCACCAAGAGATAAATCAGCAAGTGGGCCAGCTAACGCAACCAATGCATCGTCTTTTGTAACATCAGAAGTAGCTGAAGAATATTGAACATAAGCGATCTCAGTATCCATTGAAAAAAAGTTCTTAGAAGAAATATTATCTGGAGTAAAATGTATTTGAGGATGCATACCCAAAGCATCTGCAACAGCATAGTGAGCTCCTTCATGAAGCACAAGATTCATAGCCATACTCGATACAAATATGACTGAGAAGAACATTGCCAGTACAGTAAACTTAAACAGTTTCATCATCTAGGAGTGTTAAATTGCCTTTTTAAGAGTTACTTTCTCAACCAACTTCTTAATTTCAACAGCTACTACTACACTAAAGCTGACTCCTACAACCCATACCCAATCCATTGCTCCTAAAGCAGTTGTTCCAAAGAGTTCATTGAAGAACGGCATATAGACAACTGCAAACTGTAAAATCAGCGAACTACCGATTGCAGCAAGAAGCCACTTATTATCCCAGAACGTTGGTCTAAAGATCGACTCTGGAGTCCGCGAATTAAAGACATTCCACATCTGGAACATAACAATAGTTGTAAAAGCCATTGTTCTAGCATGATCTAAGCCATATGGAAGGAACCTTACAAAAAGACCGATAGTTCCCGTCATCATTACCATACCGACAAGGAAGATAAAAAACCACATATTACGATCAAGTGTGCTTTCATTAGTTTTACGCGGAGGTCGATTCATTATACTGCTCTCTGGTGGATCAATACCTAACGCAAGAGCAGGTACTCCATCAGTAAGAAGATTCATCCAAAGAATCTGAACAGCAATCAATGGTAAGGGTAAACCAATCAAAGACGCTGCAAAAATAGTCATTACTTCACCAACATTTGAAGATAGAAGATAGCGAATAAATTTCTTGATATTATCATATATACCTCTGCCTTCTTCAACTGCAGCTACAATAGTTGCAAAGTTATCATCTTGCAAAACCATAGCAGATGCTTCTTTCGCAACATCAGTTCCAGAAATGCCCATCGCAACACCAATATCTGCATTTTTTAGAGCTGGAGCATCATTAACACCATCTCCAGTCATCGCTACTACTGCACCATTCTTTTGCCAAGCCTTCAAAATACGAACTTTATGTTCGGGCGAAACTCTTGCATAAACAGAGATCTTCTTCAACTTACTAGCAAACTCCTTGGCATTAAGCTTATCTAGCTCAGCACCAGTTAGGACTTCACCGTCTACCAAGATGCCTAGCTCTTTTGCAATAGCTGTTGCAGTAACTTCGTAGTCACCTGTAATCATAACTGTAGTAATTCCTGCTTTCTTACAAATCTCAATTGCAGGCTTTACCTCATCGCGTGGAGGATCAATCATACCCTGAAGTCCAACAAAAACAAGCCCATTTTCCGTTGTTTTTATACTTAATTTATGTCCTGCAGGAAGGATCTTGTAAGCCATACCAAGAACTCTTAAAGCAGACTCTGCCATCTTCTTGTTTGCAGCAAGAATCTCTTTCTTATCTTTTGCAGAAATTTTGGAAATCTTTCCTGCTTTGAAAATATGCGTACACTTTGATAGGAGAATTTCTGGTGCACCCTTAACATAAGCAGTTCTCTTTTTTGTTGGGGTAATATATGCAACAGTCATCAACTTTCTAACAGAATCAAAAGGAAGTTCATCAATATGTTTGTACTTCTTTAACAAAGATTTGCGATCAATACCTGCCTTCATAGCAGACACAAGAAGCGCTCCTTCTGTTGGATCGCCAAATACTTTCCATTGCCGGCCTTTCTCAAGACGAGCAGTTGAACAAAGAGAACCAATAGTAAGAACTAACCCCAGTGCTTTGTTTCCAAGAGTCTTGATCTTAGTTTTTCCATCTAAGAACTCTCCAGTTGGCGCATAGCCCGCACCAGTTACATTGATGAATTTATTATTAATATATATTTGCTCCACAGTCATCTGATTCTTTGTTAAAGTTCCCGTCTTATCTGAACAGATTACAGTTGTTGCTCCAAGAGTTTCAACTGCAGGAAGCTTACGAATCAGAGCCTTGGCACGAGCCATTCTACTCAAACCTAAAGCAAGTGTAATGGTCACGATTGCAGGTAGCCCTTCTGGAACTGCAGCAACTGCCAATGAAATAGAAATCAGAAGAATATCATAAAAAGGAAGACCTCTGAAGTACTCTAATCCTGCGATTGCAAACGCAATTACAACAACTGCCAAGCCAATGGACTTACCAACTGCTGCTAACTTATCTTGAAGTGGAGTTGATTTGTCTTCAACATCCTGGATCATCTTTGCAACATGACCAATTTCTGTACTCATACCTGTAGCAACAACTATTGCAGTTCCTCGACCGCGAGTAACTACTGTATTCATAAAAATCATATTCTTTCGATCTGCAAGTGCAGTTTTTTCGGGAAAAGTACTAACTTGCTTTTCAACCGGAGTTGATTCTCCAGTAAGCGCAGACTCATCGACCTGAAGACTAAAGGCCTCAAGTAATCTACAACCGGCTGGGACGCGATCTCCTTCTTGCAATACTACGATATCTCCAGGCACAATATCTTTAGCTGGGATCTTCTTTTCTTTTCCATCCCTGAAGACAATAGCCTGTGGTGCAGAGAGTTTCTTAAGAGCTTGCATTGCTTTTTCTGCTCGATACTCTTGTACAAAACCAAGGATTGCATTAGCAACAACAATCACAGAAATAACTGATGCATCAATCAGGGCACCTACAGCAACAGAAATTACAATTGCAACAATCAACAATCCAACTAATAAATTCTTAAATTGGTTAAAGAAAATAGTTATTGGTGATGTTTTTTTAGCTTCAGTTAACTCATTTGATCCATACTTTACTCTTCGCTCTGATACTTGAGATCCAGATAAACCTTCTTTTGTTGACTTAAGCTCGCTAAAAACTTGTTCTTGAGACATAGAATGCCAGCTAATCTTATCAACCATAGATAACAAACACGTAATAATATAAATAGATTTTCAAATAAAATGGGGTGAGTGGGATTTGAACCCACGATCTCGCAATCTTCAGTCGCGCGCTTTCCCAGACTAAGCTACCGCCCCATAGTAAAATAAGCTTAAGGTTGAGTTTTAAAGCTTTTGATTCACAAAAGATATATTAATTCAGCACAAAATACATACAAATGAGTAAGTATAATGTTGAAGAAGCAGCTAATATCGCCATAAGAACTCTTCAGGTAGGGATAAGTACAGAAAGAAACTTTGTCACAGAAGCACATCGTTTTCATGATAAACTATATTCTTGGGATGTTATTCTTGGACATTTATATAAAATTACACACGGTAATAAAAAACATTTTCATAAGCTCCTAGATAAAATAGTTGGTGAGTTAATGGAAATAAGAGACACTATTGAAAGTTATGAAGCTGATGAAATTCATATTATTCAAAAAGAATCTGTTGGGGCTAGTAAAAAGCAATGGAAAATTGTGAAAAAATTAGAAGGAAAAGAAGTACAATTAGAAAAAACAGAATTAATCGAGCTTCATAGTATGTTTAATGAATTATTCAACTTAATGAGTGAGCATCGAGTAATCAAAGCACTACAAAAAGACTTTGCAACTAAAAAAGAAATTGAAGAGTATGAAAAAGCAGAACATTATTACCTTTCTCAGATTTTTAGATTTGTTAGGGCTTATGAAAAAATTCTCAGTAAGATGATATAAGTGAGCTTCCCTGAGGTGGGCAAGAGAGTTCGCTGTTGGTTATCCTCTAAGCCAGCTCCACGCCGTATCTCTGAAGCACACCATGAACAAGCTACGGTTGCTCCATTCCTGGTCTGGCCGGATTCACATGAGCATAATACCAACAGAGGCAACGCTTCGACGCCAACAAAGAGGCCAACAACTTAATCAGATGCCGCCCTCAGGTTTTTGGTTCCTGTAAAGACAATTTCAGGTAACAGCTGCGTGCCTACACCAGCCAACCTAGCTCAATTTAAGGTCAAAATAAGTGTTTTTAAGTGTTTGGAATAATAAATGTTTTATATATATATGTTCAAACTAATACAATATGAAAGAATTTTTAATATACACGGAATCTAAAAGCTTGTATTTAATAACGGTTCATGGGGACATGCTACGAAAAAGCACAATGAATATAACTACTGTAAAAGGTGGAGTATCTGCAAAAAATACGCCAATTTCTTCTTTTGGAAGTGGAATGAGTGATATAGGTAAATTCCTAAAAAATGATAAATACGAAATACCAACTAACGCACTGTTATCTGCTAAAGGAAAAAGAGCACTTTGGACAAACGGGGAAAGATTAGAATATACAAGTACGATTGTATCGATCTTCGAAGTATCTAGCTTCAAAAAAGTTGCTTAGAGTCAAAATTAAGGTTTTTGAGTTGATGAAAATGCGTTTCTTGTAATATAAAAAGTATTAAAAACGTTACTAAGGTTGAATAACATGTTTAATCCATTAAAGATGTTTACAGATCATTGTGTAACTATGTACCAACAAAATAATTTTGCATCAGATAAAGATGTAGATTTTTATGTTCAACCAGTACAACAACCGAGAGAACTAACCAAACTAAAAGCACTATTAATTGCTTTTGGAGTAACTACTACTTGCACAATGTTGCCTATAATTTCTATGGGTTGTCAAGATGGTCCTGAACAAGAGGGCATATATATTCAAATTAGTAATTTCAGTAGAGATGATGGTCCAGATAATAAAGAATTCACAAGTGACGATATATTAAATATAACTGGAAAAACTGTTGGTGGTACAACCCTAAAATTTATTATGGAAGCCAGAGATTACAACGGTAATTTCAGTGACCTGATTAAAAGATTAGAAGAAGGTGGTGGTATCAAATTAAAACGTATAAATCAAGAAGAAGCAGATGGCAGATATAGAATAACAAATATTGATGACGTATATTCAAAAGAAGTTTATGAGGCTAATGATGGTGTTGAACCTGGTTCGGGTGTTTGTTGCAGTACCCTCATCCCCGTAGCATCAATTCCACTTGGAATTTTATGTATGAGACGGAAACTAACTAAAAACGATTAAATACCTAAGCTCTCAGCAATTCTGTTATACATCTCTTTATTGTTATTTTCTATAACTTCTAAATAAGGCATAAAATCTCGTCTCAAAGACTTAGCTGAACAGTGGAGCCTGCCCGCGATCTGATTCGCCAACGCTTGTGCCTTCTTTCGTTTAGCTGCGTTGCGCCACATAAATAAAATCAATCCGGGACGCTTATACTCAACAGGTCTACGATTTGCAGAATCTTTAGCTTGCTGTACTCCCGCAGCTGCTAATATCTTAACATAAACAAGGAATCTCCAGTGTTGTCTTCTTCGAATCCTTTTTGAAAAAATATCGCTCCAACTAATTGCATCATAAGCTCGATCAATCTCTGATCCTGAATACTCAGAAGGAATATTTTGTTCAAGCCACATATTCAAATCATCTGAACGCTTAAGATCATTAACAACTTGCATTGCAACTTTTGAATCAAAACTCTTGAATATCAACTTAAGAGCATCTTGCATCTTTTCCTCCCGCTCTCTGCCCCAAATAGTCAAAGTATCATTTGTAATCTTGCCAGTTGAAGCCATTACTTGTAGATCATTTATTGCAGCTCTTAAATCTCCATCACAAGACATTGCAAGCTTCTTGAGCGCTAGCTCTTCAAACTCAATATCTTCATTCTTGCAAACCCTCTGCAAATACTTTGCAATTGAAAGATAATTAATCTTATCAAAACTAACAACTGAACTAATCTTACGAACAGCTCTAAGTTTATCTGACCACCCATCATTTGCAGTCATAAAAATTGGAAACTTTGTATTTTTGATTACATCAATAACTGCCTTAACTCCACCCCGATCTTTCTGACCCGACATGCCATCAATCTCATCAACTAAAATTATCTTCTTTGTTCCAAAAAGCGACATTTGCTGAGTTGCAGGTTTGAGTATTTGTTCAACATGTTCTCGGTTTCTAAAATTCGATGCATTAATCTCAACAATCTCTAAATTTTCTTGCTGTGCAAGAGCATATATCATAGAAGTTTTTCCACAGCCAGGTGGACCATGTAAGAGAACTGCATTTTTAACGCTGGAGTTAAACTTTCGCCAAAAATCATGAACGTCAGACACTGCACGAGTCTGCCCAATAACATCACTAAGATTCTGTGGTTGGTACTTCGATGTCCATGTTTTCATAAGATTATTCTGACCGATCTTCATCCTTTTTTCTAGGAAGAATATGAAGATCAGGAAGTATCTTTCTTAACTTGCCACCAATCTGAGAAAAGTGTGCTAACATAGCATCAAGTTGTATAAACTCATTTGCACCTTCAACTAATCTGAACTCATATTCGCCACAAGACTTTATCAGTTCCACCTTGTGCTTTTCTTCAATTGAATCCATTTTCCAAACTTGCTTTTGAATCTGAGAAATAATATCCATTCCAGAAAGACCGTGCTTAACCATAACATTAAAGAGCGTATTTTTAGCATCAACAAACTTGCCAGTTATTGCCAAATCAATAACTCGTGCTATTTCTTGTGGCTCTGCAAAAGAAACTACTTGCCCAACAACTTCCAGAGTTATATCTTTTGTAATAGCCGAACAAGCTTGCAACAAGTTCTCTGCTTTTCTACAATCACCTTCAGATGCTTGATACACAAAATTCAGGGCTCCAGCATTAATCTGCAGGCCTTCCCTTTCTGCGATGTTTGATAATAAATTAACAAGAATATCTTTTGGAAGTGGTTTGAATCTAAAGACCGCGCACCTACTTTGGATTGGAGATATAATCTTACTACTATAATTACAACTTAAAATAAATCGCGTACTTTGAGCATAATCTTCCATTGTTCGTCTAAGAGCATGCTGTGCATCTTTTGTCAAAGCATCAGCTTCATCTAAGTAAATAACTTTGAATGGAATATCTTGAATTGACTTTGATCGAGCAAACTCCTTTATTTTATTTCTAACAATATCAATACCTCGCTCATCTGAAGCATTAAGTTCCAGAACACAATCTCTCCAATTTTCCCCAAACAGGTCTCGAACTAGTGCAATAGCTGATGCAGTCTTTCCGATTCCTGCTGGACCTGCAAAAAGTAAATGTGGCATGTTTCGTGAGATCACAAACGCCTTAAGTCTAGACGTAACATTCTCTTGCCCACGAACACCTGATAATGTCTTAGGTCGATACTTTTCAGTCCATATTTCAAGAGTCATATATTTGCTCAAGAAGACAGTTTAAAAATAATTGTTTAGTTTCCTAGTCTTTTGGCTTTACTAAGAATGCAATTAAAAATATTATACTAAACATTACTCCCGCAAATAACATAGACTGTGCTAAACTCCACGCATCAATCAAGTATCCAAACACAGGTAGAACAATAAATGCGCCAAGACGTGAGATGAGCCCACTCATTGACAGAACTGTTGCTCGGTTCGTATGTTTCAAATGATCATTAATATATGCAGTAATTAGTGGATTATTAAAACCGCGAGATATCTGTTGAAGATAAATTGCAAGCACCATGGCTGTTGCAAATACAGTTCCCATTAAGAACAACGAAATTAAAGGCAAAGCAGTAATGATTATGAGCGACAATAGCTCTCCGAACTTATTCTCAAACTTTACAGTTAATTTTGAAGCAATTGCTGCAGTCAAGTTCATTCCAGAAAAAGCAAATCCAAAGTAAACAAGATCTAAGTTAACTGCCTTCATATATGGCTGGTAGTACCAAAAACACAATAGCATCATTGTTCCAAAAATACCGGAAAACATAGTTAGCCATCTAACGCGTTTATGTGTAAAAGTAAAAACAACATTTGTCTTCATCTGAGATATGTACTTAGATGCAGAAAAACCAGCTCGCTTATAGGGTGGTTCTACTAACAACAGATGGGATAATGTCACTAAAACTCCAACAGAAGTAGCAACAAGGAACATCAAGTCAAAGGATATGCTCGATAATATTCCAGATATAGCTACAATTACTGAGCTAGTAACTAACTTAACTGAATGCCCGTTACTAAAGATTCGTTTATATTCATCAGTTTTCTTGAGCTTCCTAAGTGTATCATAAACAAAAGCACTATCTGTACCTGAAAGTAAAGTAAGACCTAACGCAATAAAAAATTCTGCAAGTAAAAATGTCATAAAATCTTTTCCAATAAACCCATAGACAAACAAAGCAATAGTTAAAGATACTGAAGATAAAAACAAAGTATATTTACGTCCAATTAAATCAGATATAGCTCCAGTTGGAAGTTCTAATGAAGCAATCATTATTCCAAAAAATGCTTGAAGTGTGAAAACCTGCGTAAGAGATAAACCTTTGCTCAAAAGATATATTGCTACAATTGGAGAGATAAACGCTAGAAGCTCTATCCTAGTTAAGTAAAACTTCCAGATGTTGCTTTCAAGCTGTTGTTTTGTTACAGTCATACAACATGTTTACATAATACAATAAATAGCTTATGCCAACGATACTTTTTTAAATTTTACTCACCAAGAGTAACATGAAAACTCACCTACATCTTAGTGAACATGCTGCGGATATGGAATATATAGTCCCAAGTGGCGGTTCTACATATTTAGAAAAAGAAGCCAAAGTTCGAAAAACCGCAGTATCTGGAAAAGAAGCTTTTGTAATTGATGATAAAAATCGTAGCTATAGCGGAACAACGCAAGTACGTCATTCAACTATATACATTCCATTAAAGGTTGGCGTTGATCTGGAAACTCAAGAAAAACTAGTCGCAGTAATTAATTATCTTAACTCAACTTTTGGAACAAACATAAACACACATCCTTGTCAATTACTTGATATGGTCACTCTTGGATCTACATCAGTTAGATATAAACGAAGATATATTGGAAAGGCTGAGGAGACGCCACAACCCAGTCTAACGGATAGAATATTCCGACGACAACCTAGAAAACCAGAACCTCGATCATGGGAACGAGACCATACGCTAGAACTTACTGTAATTAATGGAGATAAACCATATACAACATTTTTTGATGATATTGAAGCAATTGAAAAAGAACTTCCAGAACTATATAGTAAACAAGTTAGAGATTTAGAAAAAAACCAACAGAAACGTAAAAGAATTACAAGTGCTAAACCTACAGATATGTTACATGCTCAAAAACTAAGAGCAGAATCAGCGGAACTACGGGAAGAAGAAAGAAAACTAAAATTAAACATAAAAAAAACTGACAATCAAACTGGAAAACGTGTGGATGCAATAATGTCGAGATTTAGGGAAAACGAACATGCTGGAATTTATATATTCCTTGAAGCAGACCACATTCAAGTAGGCAGAGAATCAATAAAGTTTTTAAATCCTGCAGATGATTGATGTTTACTATGCAAACAATTGGTGATTATCCCATTCGTTAGGAATGATTTACTAGCCACTATTGTTTTAAATTCTAAGGGAGTTGTTATCTAATGGCACTATATAGACCGCAAGATTTTGAAAGGGAAGTTCTAAAGTTCTGGGAAAAAGACAAGACATTTGATAAACTTAGAAAAAAGAACGCAAAAGGTCCTCGCTGGTCTTTCATCGATGGTCCAATGACTGCCAACAATCAGATGGGCGTACATCATGCTTACGGTAGAACGCTAAAAGATCTTTATCAACGATTTAAAGCGATGCAAGGCCATCATCAAAGATATCAAAACGGGTTTGATTGTCAAGGTCTTTGGGTAGAACGTGAAGTTGAAAAAGAATTGGGATTAAAAACAAGAGAAGATGTTGAGAAATTTGGAATTACAAACTTTGTGAAAGCATGTAGAGCTCGCGTCTTAAAATACTCGGAATTAATCACGCAACAATCAATAAGACTGGGTCAATGGATGGATTGGGACAACTCATACTATACCATGTCTGACAAATCTAATGAATACAAGTGGATGTTCTTGAAAGAGTGTTTCAAACGTGGATGGCTATACAAAGGTGTTGATGTTGTTCCATGGTGTGCTAGATGTGCAAGTGCAGAATCAAAGCACGCGATAGCGACTGAAGGTTATGAAGATCGCGAAGATACTGCAATTTATATGCAGTTCCCAGTTCGCGGAAAGAAAGACGAATACTTTATTGTATGGACAACAACTCCTTGGACAGTTCCTGCAGATGTTGCTCTTGCAGTTAATCCTGACATATATTATGTTCAAGCACAGCTCGGATCAAAAACGTACATACTTGCAGAAAGTCGGGCGGAGGCAGTTCTCGGGAAAAAATACAAAGTCATTAACAAGTTCTTAGGAACAGACTTGCTTGGTCAAGCATATGAGATGCCTTACAAAGATCTTCCCGCTCAAAAAAGTAGCACAATGAGTGGCGCAAAAACAGAAGAAGATGTTGGGCCTGCACCACACTTAATTGTTGAATGGAAAGAAGTTTCTGAAGAAGACGGAACTGGCATTGTTCACATTGCTCCAGGTTGTGGTCCTGAAGATTATGCTCTAGGAAAAGTTGAGCGACTACCTGCTCCTTCACCATTAAACAAAGACGGTATCTATACTGAAGATTATGGCTGGCTAGCTGGAAAAAGTGCTACTGATATGAATGATAAAGTTGTCAAAGATATGCAGAAACGTGGCTTTTTATTTAAGACTGAAAAATATAATCATAGATATCCACACTGTACTCGTTGTAGAACTCCACT
>Ga0233431_1002068_pt1 | contig 30062 bp, 26 predicted proteins | sample SI_118_April2016_FD_179867 | JGI IMG/M metagenome (GOLD analysis project Ga0233431, IMG submission 179867) | Seawater microbial communities from Saanich Inlet, British Columbia, Canada - SI_118_April2016_200_MG | ecosystem: Environmental > Aquatic > Marine > Inlet | place: Canada: British...
CCGTCAAATCAATTTTACATAACTCTGCCAATCTGTACAGATTGTGAATTGTTGGTGCGTGTTTTCCATGTAATTTTACATATAATGCCTTGAGTAATTTCTCCAGAGAAATATGTCCGACAAATAGGGCCCAGTTATACGATTTTGATTTGAATAATTCATTCATTGTTTTGAAATCATCATCAGAGGTCTCGACCCAATGATTTTTTATCTTTTCAATGTCGTTGTCATTCATATCTTGTTTTGTCAATTGACATTCACCTCAGCGTCCGTTCGCACTGTTCCCACACAGAGCGTTGGAACAAGGGATGATTCGACATTCCTTGTTCGATATTCGCTTTTTAAGGTCTGGATATCAGCAAGTTAGCTTGGTCCGACCCCATAACGCCAAATTCAGCGTTGCCATTTGTTTTTCCGATTCCGAGCCGACAATAATTTAGTATTGTGTCCCCGGAATTATTGGTTCCCACGCGGGAGCGTGGGAACCAGGGGGACATGGGATCAGTATGAGTATGTCCTCGTGTCCGGAGCTCCGGAGCTGCCGGGTGCATCGGGCAGTGTATTTGCCGGGGTGTAAACTATCTCCAACGTGTCCCCTGTGCTGACCGTTATGGAAAAGCTGTAGGGCAGATTGGTGGTGGGATCCGACGGGTCTCTGAAGGTCCCGTAATGCGCATAGGAATCCCCGTATGTGAGGTTGTAGATGACCACGGCAGTACCTGTCAGGGGTGTGTAGGTGACGACAAAGGTGGTCCCTGAAATGGGCGGGTTTCCGTTCACATCCTCGATGTACACGATGAAGTTGACCGTGTCGCCGTTTCGGTACTGGCTCACATCCAGGGAGCACTGCCCAGAAAAGAGGATGGGCATGCGGGCCATGAGCAGGTTGCTGAGGCCGGTTTTGCTCGAGATCCAGGACGGGTTCCCCACATCCAGACCGCTTGTTGCCTCATAGAGATTGATCCCCTCCCCGCCCGTAAACAGGGCGGTGGGGCCGGATGGGATGTTGGCGGCCAGGGCGTAGAGAGCGTTTCCACTGAGCCCGGTGTTTACCTTGCTCCACCCGCCGGACGCCATGGTTCCGTCGGCATTAAGGGTATGCACATAGACATCACCCGTGGCTGATTCACCGGAGCCTTCGACGGCAAGGGCATAGAGCCTGTAGGCGCTCGGGTCCACCAGGACATCCTTTATCTTGGTCCCTTTTCCCCCGTCCATGCCGGTCGTGTACTGGGTCCAGGTGGTTCCGCTGTCGGTGCTCACCCACACGCCCGCGTTGAGGGTGCCCGCATAAATAGTATCGCTGCTGCCGCCCGTGGCCGTGGGGTAGAGGGCCAGGGCCACCACGAAGTCTCCGGTGAAAAGGGTGGTGGAGCTCCACGCGCGGGCGCCGTCGGTGCTTTTGTACACCCCCGTTGCCGTACCGCAATAGAGGACGGCGGTGGATCCATGGGTATCGGGAACCTGGACAATATCCCACACGGTCCACCCGTGGCCGATGTCGCTGGCGGTGACGGTGAAGGTGAAGGTGTAGCCGTTGACAAAGGCGGTGGTCCCTTCGGTGATCAGAAAATAGACCTCCCGCTTGTCGGAATAATACCCGCTGCCGTTGAATGCCAGGTTGGTCTGCAGGCCGGACACGGTCCCCGTCACGGTCCAGTAGGTGGTGCCGGTGGTGGTGGCGAAGGTGAATTTGTCGCCCTCCACAAAATCTGTCGCTCCTTCGGTGATGGTAAATGCCACCTCGTTGTTGTCAGAGGTATATGCCGTGCCTGTGGTGGCGCTATTGGTTTGAGCCCCTGAAACGGTGCCAACTACCTGCCAGGCGGTGGTGGTGGTGAATTCACGGATATCATTCTCTACAAAGGCAATAGGCCCCTGGTTGATCTGGAATGAGATTGCGTTGTTTGTGTACAAGGTGCCCACTGTAGCATCGGGATAATACCCAACCACGCTGCTATTTACGCTGAAAGTAGTGGTATTGGTGGAAGTGAACGTAAAGATCTCGCCAGCTGTGTAAGCTGTACTCCCCACGCTGATAGTCAAGACAACCCCTGTCTGAGTTGTTGAAGTCCAGGAATTCCCATCAGAAGTAGCAGTACCAAATGGTCCCCTCTTATCGCTTGTCACGCTGAAGGTCGCGTCGTTAGTGCCAGCCGTCAAACATTCCAAGGTAAAAGTCTCAGTGGCCCCCGCCCACCCTGATATGGTAATCCCAGTCACAGCTCCTTTTGCGGTTGCAGTACCCGTAACAGCACTATTAACAACATTGACGGAGGTGCATTTCAATGTCCACTTTTCCGAAGGCCCATTCGGCGTTGTTACGTTTATGTCCACCACACTCCCGTCCCCGGTTCCCGTACTGGTTACAGTGCCGGCGGTGCTCTTATACTGAACTGACCAATCTTCGGTCTTGGTGGACGTACTTGTGGTAACGGCCGACATGGAACCGTCGCCTGTACCGGAAAAAGTGGGTGTGGTGGCGGTCCCGGCCGTCTCCACATAAGTGGCAACCCAGGTTTCCGTCAGGCTGGTGTAGGAAACCACGGGATCGCTCATGGTCCCGTTCCCCGTTCCGGTCCCCACGGGGGTGGAGGCATAGCTCCCCGACGGCTGAAAGGTCTCTCCGTCGGTGGCGTATAGCGCCCCCTTCCCCTCGGTGCCGATCCACACGTAAGGGTAGTCCGTCGTGGCGAGGTCATCCCCGTCGACCACCACGGCCAGGACCGCGGCCGTTGTGTCGTAAATCCCGTTCCATTCCTCCACGTTGTTGCTGTTCCAGTTATTGCCGCCATCCAGGGAACGATAGACATTCCCTTTCCCGAGATAGCCCGTCCCCACATAAACGGTGTTGTGATTGTCCGGGTCGATGGCAATGCCGCTGTGGCCCTTGACGTAGGGGTCGATCAGGTTCTGTCCCCTTTTGGGGTTCTCGCTGGACCGGCTGGCAGTCTCCCATGTGACACCGTAATTGGTGGATTTATACACCCCCCCGCCGTTGGTGCCCGCGTACATGATGTGATAATCGGGATAGGGGACCGTGGCAATGGATGTCACCCGGGTGGTGGTATCTCCAGTGGCTTCCCCGGTGACCATCAGGAACCCTTCGGAAGGGGCGGGGTTGACAGCGGAGTAAAGGGTGCTCGAGGCTTTTCCGGATACGGTTTTCGCCTGATCCGGTTCGATTAATCCCCCGGTGTTGTAGGTCTTGAAGTCGATAACCGTATCGTCCTTGACCGCATTGCCGTTAATATCCGCGGCAGTGGCCGTGATTAAATCTTCCAAACCGGCTACCCACCACCCTGAAATATTCAGGTATGCGGCGGAGAGGCTGAACGCCTCGCCCACGGGCAGGTTCCCTTCGGGCGGCACATATCCCGTCAGGGTGATATTGACGGACTGGACGACACCGTTGGATGCTACGACGACCGTGGCGGTTCCGGGCGTGGTTCCCGCAATAAACTGGACTTGGACTCTGCCCGTCGGAGCGGCAGTGGGGTCCGGGAAACCGTCTTTGTCAAGGGGGGGCTGGGTCTCTACGGTATATGATTTTTCGCCGTTTCGAAAACGGCCCAGGTTGGTGGTGAAATTGACCTCGGTATAGTGCTTAACCGGCTCGCCGGAGCTATCCAAGACGGTCACGGTAATAATACACGAGCTGGTGTTGTCCGCTTCAAGGGTGGTGGCACTGGTGGAAATGGTTATTGTGGCGCTTTTCCCCGGAGTGCTTCCGGAATCGTCCCCGCCACCGCCACAGGAAAGCACAAACCCGCAAAGAGAGATGGCAACAACCGTATTGATCAACAATCTGGCATAATCTTTAAGTTTCATTTTTCTCCCCCACCCGTTTTTGGATTGCGGAATTCGGATTGCGGAATGCGAAATGCAATCTCACGCAATTTGTATCGATATTTTCAGGTCTCACCCAAAGGCGCAAAGCCGCTAAGGTTTTTTCTCGTTCCCATGCTCCAGTGTGGGAACCAGGTATATTCAGTTTATTCCGATTGCACAAGTTCCTTTCAATCTGAATAGATCTCCAGCCTGGCAACGACAAAATCCTCTATCTTATCAAGTACATCAATAAGGGTAACTGGCACACTTTCCTTTACGCCATCCGGCAAATGAACGTGATAAGGGAATGTTTTTAAGTCCCTGTAGTGTGGTGCAGTGTCCCAGCGAGATATCAAGTTGTTTCGCGCATCCATATGGTGAAATCGATAATGCCTTCTTTCCCCGAGGATAACCTCTTTAAAGTGGAATATAGAGCCATCTTTAAAAGTTATACTTCCGCCAAGAATACCGGCATCTGCGTCTTCGTCATATTCCGTTTCAATGCTTACGCGCTCTGTTAACCATTCTAACCTATTAATCCTGTTTATGATTTTTTTAAAATAGAGAATGGTCACAGAGAAAGTCCATTTATTATCTCTTTTTGCTTGATTATTTTATTGTAAGCCTCATATGCAAAGAGCCAGTCAAACCAATCAGCATCATCACCCAGTTTTCCGGCATCGAATTCTTTGGAAAACTTTGCGCTTTTCATCTTATATTTTCTTTCGAAGCCTTTGAGACGCTTTAGATAATTTGCTGCCTTTACGCTCAACAGTTTCTCTTTTAAGACTATACCGGATTTAACTATCGGCAACGCTTCGCCCGTTATTTCTATTTGTTGCATACATGCCTCCAATGGGCGCACCCGCGATCTCTGTCTTCGATGCAGATTACAAACCGAAAATTCTGTTCCAATAATCTCAAAATACATCCTCTTGTTCCCATTCCCATGCTCCAGCGTGGGAATGAATACCATAACCATAAACCCTTAGTAAACACCGCAAAAACCCAAAAGGTCACATTTTTTCTTTGCGGCTTTGCGGCTTTGCGGCTTTGCGTGAGAAAAAATCGAATATCAATTCTGAATCTCCGCCAGCAGTTTCCGGGCCTCCCGCCCTTCCAGGCCTTTCGGGTCTTTCTTGATGATCGTTATGAGGGACGCTTTGGCTTCCTTGGTTTTTCCCTGTTTAATGAACAGTTTGGCCAGCCCCATGTGACCCGCCGGGTCCCTGGGCCGGTACAGGATCGCCTCCCGGTAGTTGGCCTCTGCTTCTTTTGCGTCCCCTTTCTTCTCGTGAAGGCGGGCCAGATTCAGGTAGACCACCGCATAGGAGCGCGACAATCGAAGGGCCGTTTCGTAATTCTGAAGGGCCTTTTTATAGTCCCCCATCTTGAAATAGGCGAGCCCCATATTGTTGTAGGCGTATTGGGGCGTCTCGTATTTGATGTCCTCCGCCGCTTTCTTGAAACAACCGATGGCTTTGTTCCAGTCCCCCATGAGCAGGTAAACCGTGCCCATGTTGTTGGTGGCCTCGGGGAATTGAGGTTTCAGTTCCAGGGCCTTGCGGAAATATTTGAGGGAGAGCTGATAATCCCCCAGGCTTCGAAACACCAGGGCGATCTGCTGATAGATTCTCTCATTTTCCGGATCCAGCTTGGCCGCTTCCAGGAGTTTCTTAAGGCCCCCCCGGATATTCCCATCGGCGGCCATGGCGTTCCCCAGGTCCGCCAGGCTGGCCGCTCTTTTTTTCTGGGCTGTGCGGTCGGTGCCGCAGCCGGATAGAAACAGAAGCATCCCGGTCGCCAAAAAAAATATCACCAGATAGCAAATCAGTTTTTTCCGGCTATACATCAACACATCCTTATTTCAAGTTCACAGGGTGCAGTTGTCAGGGTGCAGAAAATTCAAATTGCATCCTGCACCCTGACAACTGTCCCCTGCGAACGGTTCAAGAGTTGTCTTCAATAACGCTGCTGACCACAGTGGGGGTCAGGAAGATCAACAGTTCAACTTTCACTTTTTCTTTACGTTCGGCCTTGAAGAGCCAGCCCAGCAGGGGGATGTCTTTGAGAAAGGGGATTCCGGAATCTGAGGTCCGCTCCTCTTCCTGGTAAATCCCCCCGATCACCACCGTATCGCCGGTTTTGACAATCAAGGTGCTGGTAATTTTCTTTTCGGTCCTTCCCGGTGGGGATTCCTGCTGCCCTTCTTCGCTTTCCGATTGTTTCGCCGTTTTGGTTTTATCGTCCGTCACCTCCACCACCATGGTCACGTGGGAGTTGTCCGCACTCACCGTGGGGGTGACTTTCAGGGAGAGTACTGCGGGGATCTGTTCAAAACTGATGGTATCCAGGGTCCTGACCGAATAGTAATCCACGTCACCCCGTGAAATATAGGCCTCCCCGCCGTTTTTGGTCATCACCTTGGGCGCCGAGATGATGTTGATCTTCTGATCTTCCTGGGCCAGAGCCAGGGAGGCGTCCAGGGCAAGGGACCCCAATCCGCCGTCGGTTAAAAAGCCGAATGCCAGGCCGATATTGCCGGCCCAGCTTGCCGGTGAATTGGTTGAAAAAGTGCCGTCAAATCGCGTGGTGCCGTCGGAGTTGAACCATTTTCGTTCCACACCCGGGCGGGTACCGTCCAGAGATTTCCATTCGATACCCAGGTCACGGGTAAAACCGGTGGTGGCCTCCACGATCCTGGCTTCGATGAGCACCTGCTTTTCCGGCACATCCAGTTTCCTGACCAGTTCCTTAACCTTGTCCACCTTGGCTCGCACACCGTTGGCGATAACCATGTTGGTGCCGGAGTCGTATGACAGGTACAGGTCCATGGTGGCAATTTCGATCTCCTTTCCCTCTTTTTCCTCCCCTTCTTCCTTCTCTTTGCTCTTGGCCCCCTCAATATCCAGGATGCCAGGCGTCGGGGGCGTTGTGGTGATATCGCCCACGAGCATCTTGAAGATATCCGCCACGGGCCGATGTCGCACCACAATGAATTCAATCACTTTGGCTTCAAATACCCCCTGAAGCCGCTTGGCGGCCATGAGCGCGCCTTTCCGTTTCTTTTCGGCGATTTCCATGTCCACCAGCTTGCTTCGGGGCACCACCCACAACACTTCATCTTCAATCTGGTAGGTCAAGCCGTTGGGTTTGAGGACCATCTCCAAAGCCTGGTCCCAGGCCACATTGTCCAGCCGCATGGAGATTTTCCCCTCCACATCGCTGCCCCAGACGATGTTGAGGTTGGCCACTTCAGCCAGAAGTTTCAGGATATTGCGAATATCCGTGTCCACAAAGTCAAAGCTCATTTTCTGGCCCGCATAACTTTGGCTGCTGCTCTCGAAGCGTTCAGCCCGGGTTTCCTCCTTTTTGGATGCTTTCGCCACATCGCGAGGACTGGAAGAGGTTGCGGGCCGCATTTGAAGCGGTTTAACCGTTGTGGTGGGCGCGGCCTGCCGGGTGGCGGGCGGCGCGGTGTTCTGGGGAACAGCTTGTGAAAACCCGCCGGGCACCGGATCAAAATCCACCAACAGCAGGTTCCCCTCGCGGCTGACATGGTACGGCGACAGGGCCCGCAGAAAAATTTTCAGGAGCACGCTGCGGTCCCGGGGTGCGTAAAAAGCCCGGATTCCCTGAATGACGCCCCCTGGGGGTGTTGCTTCCAGGGCTTTGAGCCCCCGGGACGTTGCCGCCACATTCTTAAGATCGATGGACAACACACTCCCCTCAAACGTCACGGCGCTTTCCACCGGCTGATCCGTCTTAATGCGGAGGCGTGTGCCGGAATCGGGACGTTCCAGAACGGCCAATTCGCTTATTCCTGACCCTGCCGCGTCCTTGGCCTGGGCCTGGGTTTGGGTTTGAGTGACTTTGGAGGCCACGAATTTTTCATCTCCCACCGGGGTCACCGACAGGCGCACTTCATCCCCTTCCCGGGTGAGGTGATACTTATATTCTTCCGACCTGACATACACCACCACCCCCGTGTGGCCGGGGCCCCGGTCCTGGATGAGATATTTTTCCACGGGCCCTTCCGGTAATTCGACGGTTTCGGGCAAGTCATCGGCCGGCGTTGCCGCAAAGTCCACACAGATGCGGGGCGGGTCCGAGAGGGTGTAGATTTTCCGATCAGCCCGGGCGCCGGGCGCATGGATAACAAGGGTGGTTTTCTCAGGGGTTATGACCGTCCCAATGCTTTCGAGGATCCCTTGATCGTCTTCCACACGGGTGGTGGAAGGGGTTGAACAGCCGAATGCCAGGAGCCCCAGAAGAAAAATCCACAGGCCGAACCGGCTTCGCAATGTTCCGTCCCTATGTGAATGCATTAATCTCTCCTCTCATCAATCGCTTCCATAAACCCTGTAGACCTCGGTGATTTTCTTGATGGATCTGATGGGCACATCCCGGGTTCCCTCGATATCGAGACGACGAACGAAGATTTCCGGCCTGTCCCGCCGGTATACATAGTTGATGACATAAATGTTCAACCCCGGTGTAACGGAAAATTTAAAGCGGGTCACATAATCCGCTCGGGGCCGTTTGCTCCCGTACTGACTCTCCGCCATGGGGGAAAGGGTGGCGGTGGCAATATGGTTGCCCGCGGGCAGGATGTTTTCGTAATCCTCCAGGGCCAGGTGGAGTTTCCAGCCTTTTCCGGTTTCAATGGTGGAGACCCTTTTGCTGAGGCTCGGTTTACCCCAGATGTATTGAAATCTTAAGCCGGTCTCATCGTCGCTGAAAGGAATAAAGTAGTAATCACTCTTCTCGGGAAGGACGTAAGGCTCGAATTTGTAGGCCATACCGCCCTGTTCTTTGATAACAAAGGTGGCATCTTTGATGATGTAACTGAGCTCTTTCAATGTTTCGCCGGTTTTCACGCGGCTTTGAAGCACCTGTCCGGTGCGGTTGCGCAGTGATCCGGCTTTGGTCTCTTTGCGCATGTCGTAAACCATGCCATCCGCCCGGATCTGCCAGGAGAGGCTCAGGTCATCACAGATGGGCTGGGAGAGGAAGATGACTTTCCCCAGGTTATCCCGTTTAATTTCCTTGATCAATCCTTCCGCGCCCTCCAACATGACATGGGTAAAAAATTGCGTTCCGGACGGTGAAAACCCGAGTTTCCAGGGTGATGGGTTTTCGAATTTGATGGGTTCGATCTGGAGCCACTGATCGTAAGGGGGCTTAACGCCCCAGATGTTGATGTAACAGGCCGCGTTTGAATTGCCCTCAACAGCGACGGTTCCAAATATGTATGCATCCGCCTTAAGCTGGTCCAGGATCTGTTCCCTCAGATCTCTGCTTTCTGCAAATCCTTTGGCGGTGATCACCAGCCCCTGTTTTTCAAAATCCCAGGCCGTCAGGAGTTCAAACTGCAAGCCTTGGGAAAAGGCCAGGCGGATTCCGGTCGAAACATACCGGGAGCCTGCCGTGATATCGCCTTCGGAATCCGTGAAGTCAAAAACCGCCACCCGGATCACGGGCCGTTTATCCGAGTCGAAATACCGGGTGGCAATCTGGCTGGTCAGTTGAAATGCCAGCCGGTCGATGCCGGCATTGAGAGCAGGCAGGTTGTTTTCCTCTGCGACCGCCGCCGGAAACCCCATCCATCCCGCGAAAAACAACAACAACAACCCCTGGATAACTCGTTTCATCTGGATTTCCCCTTGACCATGTTTAAATTCCGCATTCCGCACTCCGCATTCCGAAATTCTTTCACTCGAACACCTCGTCCGGCAACTCAATCACCACCGACTTGTATTTGATGTGGATTTCCTTTTCCAGATAAGGTTCCTTGATGATGACCTTTTTCCGCAACCCGGAGATTTTTGCGACACGCCCCCCCATGACGCCGATGGCAGTCCCTTTTTTCAGGATGTAGCCCATGCCTTTCTGATCTCTCACCATGGCCCATTCGCCTTCGGGGGATTCAACAATCGCCGTCAACAGGAGCTGGTGCAGCTTCAATTTTTGAAGTTCGGTTCTGGGTTCCCGCATTCGCCGCAGTTCTTCGGCGGCTGCCTCCTTCAGCTTCGCCAGCTTCAGTTCGGCCGCCTCGCGTTTCTTTTTTTCCTGGTCCCGGAGGGCGGCATCGTTTCTTCCCTTGCTCACCAGATAGGAAAGAAAGGGATCGGGCAGGGTTTTCAGGTCCTGAGGCGATGGAAAGGTGCTTTCGTTGACATTCAAATCCTTCGGGGGCCGCATGGGTTTGTAAACCACGCTTGAAACTCCGAAGGTCTCCCCGCCCGAAAAAAGGATGAGGGAACAGGCCCAGACGATGCACACGCCGGAAACCATCTGCATTCGCCTATTTTTTCTTCTTTTTTTTGGCCTCTTTTTTAACATCTTCCTCGCTCTTGAACCTGTAGGTAATGGCGGTGCAATTGGTAATCAAACTGGTGGAAAGGGGCTTTTCCGGTCTCATGGAGATATTGAGGATGTTCACAATGCGATCCATGCGCCCGATCCGGTCAAAGAAAAGGGTAACGTTTCGGTAATCACCTTTCACTTCAAGTGCTACGGGAATTTCCATATAAAAATCCTTGGCGTTCTCAGGCTGCGGGCTGATGAGGCGAAACTCGAGTTTGGAATCCATTCCCACTTGTGAAATATTGCGCAGGAGGTTGGGGATTTCACGTTTATCCGGCAACAGCTTGATGGCCTCTTGAAATTTTTCCTTCACCTCCGCATATTCATCCCTGAATTTTGCCAGGTTCCTGACTCGGATCTTAACTCTCATTAACTGTTGTTCCAAGCGATCCACGTTATCTTTCTCATTGGCGATTTCTTCGGCTTTGGGCATGTAATCCAGCGCATAAAAAGCGCCGCCAAAGAGAACGACGGTACCGGCAAAAATCAAAATGCGATGGGTCCGTTTGATTTTTCCGACCTTTTCAAAAATAATCTCCAGAAGAGATCGCCAGTCTGGAAACTTCTTAAGGGTCATCTGGTCTCACCGTCTTTTTTTCTTCTGACTTTCTTTCAGTTCGGGTTTCGGTGCCCCAAAAGTAGTGCGGCACGTCAACTCAAAACCGGCAGCCCTGAGCTTATTTTCCTGAAAAAATCTAAGCGTGGTCTTATTCAGATCCACGGAGGCGATCTGGGGCGCCTTTTCTAGCTCGGTCATGAAAAGCGCCACGGTATCGTTGTCCATGGCGGTTCCCTGCAATGTCATTACGCCCCGGGATTCCGACAGGCTTTCCAGCCATAAACGGTCCAACGGCGCTGCTCGGGCAACTTCAGCCAGGAGTTGAACAGGCCCCACCCGCTGTTTTTCGAGACTTCTGATAACTTCCAGTTTATTCGTAAGTATCTTGGTGTCCTTTTTGAGTTGCGCAATTTCCCGGGTAATGCGTGTATAAGTTTTCAATTCATTTTGAAGACCATTCTTCCGGGTCTCCAGTTTCTTAAGTTGGGAGTTCAGGTCAAAATGAAAATAGAACATGAGTGAAAAAAGGAAGAGCATGCATAGAAAGTAAACGTTGGTCTGACGCCTGACGTTTTCTCTCCTGCGTGCTTTTCTGAAAGGGAGGAGATTGATTTTTATCATTTATCGTCAATGCTCCTCAGGGCCAGCCCCGTGGCCACGCAGGCCCGGGGCGCCATCTGGTTCAGGTATGCTTCATCAAAAAGGTCCTGGTTCGGAGTCAGGGTTCTGAAAGGATTCAGCTCCACCACCGGCAGGCCGGCATGGGCTTCCAGGTATTTCTGAAACCCTTTGATCCGACAGGAGCCACCGCATACAAAGATTTTTTCGATGCTTTTATCCGGGTAGGTGGTCTCCACAAAATCGAGGGCACGCTTGATTTCCTGTGCCCAGTCCGAAACCACCCCGGACACACTGGTTTCCAGGCTCTGGTCCCAGGGTTTGTCCTCTACCGCGCCCAGTTTGATCTCTTCGGCCTTCTCAAAATCCAAGTCGAAATGGCTCATGATGAGGTCTGTGATCTGTGCGCCTCCGAACGAGGAATCGCGGGAGAAGAGGGATGCGCCATTGACCACGGTGTTGATGCCCAGTTCCTCGGCGCCCACATTGACGATGGCATACCCTTCATTCTCGCCGGTGATACTCAATTCAGCCGTATTTTGCAGAGCAAAGACGTCCACGTCCAATATCCCGGGGTTCAGGTCCGCGGCGGTCAGCAGGTTTACATAGGCATCAATAACATCCTTTTTGGCGGCAACCAGCATGACGTCCAGGGATTTTTCTTCAGCCGCGTCTTCATCTTCCGAAAGGGTCTCTTTATTTTCCAGGATGTCGAAATCAAGATTTACATCGTTAATATCAAAGGGGATGTATTGTTCGGCCTGGTCGTGAATGGTGGCTTCGATTTTCTCTCTTTCGGAATGGGGGAGTGTGATCCGTTTGGCCATGACCGGGTAACCGGAAAGCGCCACAGCAACATTTCTGTTTCTGATTTTCAGGTTTTTGAAGAGTTCTTTAAGCGCCTCGGCCACCACTTCCTGTTCAACAATATCCCCTTCCCGGATGGCGTTCCGGGGCAGTCCGATAACGCCGAAATTCTTTAAAAATCGGCCTCGTTTGCTCTGATCGATTTCAACCACTTTGATGGAGTGGGAACCGATATCAATGCCTACCAGCTGATTTTTTTTCTTTGGGGCCATGGACAGTATTCCGAATGCTCTGCTGAAGATAATGAATTATCCAATAAAAACCGACTGTTGTCAAGGATTTTTAATAAAGAAATTGAATTGTAGGAAATTCGAATGCATATGGAGACACCGAAAATGAAAATTTACCACATATTGTGTCTGGCAAATGGAAGTTCCCTTGAAAAAGGAAACATATACAATCGTTCACGTTGAGAAAGGGTTTATAAGGCTGCTCAGGTTTGCTCCCAGGTTACCCTGAGCACTTCCTCGCAAGTGGTTGTTCCCTTCAGCATTGCCCTCATGGCATTCTGGCGGAGGGGAATCATCCCTTGCTGCAGGGCTTCGGCCCGCATTGAATCATGACTTCCTTCTTCCCTTATCAAAGTCCTGATCCGTTCGCTCAGCGGAAACACCTCAAAAATGGCGATCCGGCCCATGTAGCCGGTCCCGCGACACTTGATACAGCCTTTTCCCCGGTACAGCCTGTACGGACCATCTTTTCCAGGATCCAGACCCAATCGAACAAGCTCTTTTCGGGTCATGACAAATGATTCCCGGCAATGGCGGCAGATTTTCCTGACAAGGCGCTGGGAAAGCGCACCGATCAACGTGGTTTCAATGAGGAAAGGGGGAATTCCCAGGTCCAGAAGTCGCGTGACGGCGGAAGGGGCATCATTGGTATGAAGGGTGGACAGCACCAGATGTCCGGTCAAGGCGGCCTGAACGGCATTTTCCGCGGTCTCCAGATCACGCATTTCACCAATCATAATAATATCCGGGTCCTGCCGGAGGATATTTCTCAAAATGGAAGCAAAGGTCACGTCGACCGCCGGCTGCACACCGATCTGGTTGAATTCTTCATGGATCATTTCAATGGGGTCTTCGATGGTGGTGACATTGACTTCAGGGGTCGACAGCTTTCGAAGGGTTGAATAAAGGGTCGTAGATTTTCCACTGCCGGTGGGCCCGCACACCAGAACGATGCCGTAAGGCATATCAATAAATTTTTTGTAAAGGGCCATATCGTGGGAAGAAAAGCCCAGGAATTTCAGATCTTGAAAAAGCACATCCGGGTCCATAATCCGCATGACCAGTTTTTCCCCGAATGCCACGGGAATGGTGGACACCCTGATTTCCACCTCCACGTCCGCTTTGTCCGTTTTGATTCGACCATCCTGGGGCCTCCTTTTTTCGCTCATGTCCAGACGCGCCAGGTTCTTGATGCGGTTCACGATGGCGGCATGGACCGGTTTGGGAAGCTTGTAGGCCGTGTGAAGGGCCCCGTCAATGCGCATCCTCACGAGACTCGTTTCCCGCTTGGGTTCAATGTGAATATCACTTGCGCGTTGGTCGAAGGCATAGGAAAAGATATGATCCACGGCGTTGACTATATGCCGAACGTTTTCCTCCGGATCACCTGAAGTTTCTTCCAGGCGTACATATTGTTCCAGGTTGCCGATATCGACGTCCGGCCGTGCGAACTGGGTTTCGGCCGCTGATATGGAACGTTTGAACCCGAAAAATTCCTTGATTAACCGAATGATGTCGCTTTTTGAGGTGACCACTGGCTTGACCGGCATGTGGCTGACCCTCGCCACATCTTCCAGAACTTCCTCAAGGAAGGGGTTTGCCGTGGCCACAAGGAGTCGCCGATCTTCAATGCCGATGGGAAGAATCAGGTGTTTCATGGCAAAGGTGTGCGGGATGGTGGTGGTAACCAGGTTCAAATCCAACTTGAGAGGATCAATTTTTTGGTAGGGAATCTTCCATTCAGCCGCCAGAACCTGGTAGATGAGGTCTTCATCCAACACTTTTTCCGCCTGATCGGCCCGCTCCAGATTGAGAAATACAACGACATCGATGATAGATACACGGTCCGAAAACCGGGCGTCCGGAAAAAAATTGGCCTTTTTGCGACGATTGATCTGTTCAATCTTTTTTTCAACCTCGCGCCTTTTTGCCAGGATCATTTTTTCCTGGAGGGGGGAAATGAGGTTGCGTTCTTTTAAAATATTGCAGGTTGATTCAGGGGAGAAAGGTTTGCCGGGTCTATTTGTCATGGGTCGGTCCTGAACAGGGATCATTTGCCTTTTGATTTGCTGGGTAGAAGCCAGAGCGACGTAATCCGGCCGTTCCGATCTTCTACATATCCCACGCGACTGCCCGCGGTGAAGGCGGATGCGGGAATTTTGATGGGTCCAGGTTTATAATACTTTACGCCGGAAGACAACCTTCTTGAACTATCATCAATCACCAGTTGCCCCCCCTCCATGCTGTCAATATGACCGACCCCGTGAAAATCCGAAAGGGAGGAACCGGTGATAAAATCCTCCCCTCGGGACTGACCTGCTGCCATGCCCTCAAGGGCTGTGGTGGTTACAAAAACCGTCAGCAGGAACAGAATGAGGGGTCTCCATAAAGCGCTTCTCCGGGTCTGATGCATTATTCTTCCCCCTTTTCTCGAACAGCCGCGTTATAGGCATCCGCCTTTTTTTGAAATGCTCTGTTGCGTTTTTTATAAGCGTCAATGTCGGTATTCAAACGGCTCACCTTTTTCCGGTATTGACGCACCTGGTCCGGGGTTTTCAAGGTTTGCTTTTCCTTTTTGATGCCCTTTTTCCGCTTCATCAGCCGTGCGTGGATTCTGTCCAGGGCGGCCTTTTCGTTATTGAGATCTTCCACAATGGGAATTTCCGGCGGTTTTTTACCATCTTTCCTCTTTGGTGTTTCCTTGGAAGGGACGGCCGCTTTCCCTGTTTCCGGTGAACCCTTCACCGGGGTTTTGACGGCCCCTTCCTCCGGCTCCGCCGCCCGGTTCGGCGGTTTCATGAGGATTTCCGGCTGCTGGCCTTCGGGAACTTCCGAAAGGTTATTGGTAAAATGCAGCTGACCGTTTTGGTCCCGGTACTGGTAAACCTGCGCAAATGCCGGGATCGCGGACAGTATGAAAAACATAAACAGAAAAACATGACCCAAACCTCTCATGCGAATCTCCCTTTTCAGAAACCACCGTCCCATTTGCCTTTTAATCGCCCATCCGTTCCCGCCAGTAAAAAATGCCCCGCGTTTCACCCTCCTCCCTGAGCATTTCGATACTTCCGGAGGCGGTGCTGAAATACTTGGTTTCCGTACCGTCCGGATGCCGCATTATTTTCGGCGGATAGATCATTTCCGTATATTTGATGCCCGTTGGCGCTACCAGGATTTCCTTTGAAGGGTCATCAGGATCGGGAATGGTGATCATGTCGCCGGCATCAATTTTTCCGTCGTCGTTGATGTCGAATACGGCAAAACTCATCCTTCCCCCCGTGCAGGCGTTCATTTCGTGCAGGATGGAGTCTCCGCCGGCGGCGCACGGTGAGCTTTTGGGAATGGACGAAATGAAAATGAGCTTACCGTCACGTACCATAAAATTGCGGATGATCCGTTCCTTGCTGATGGGAAGATCAAAATACCATCCGGCATGGTTGGGCTCACTGTCTGACGGGTTGACTTCCCCGCCGTCGGCATCGGCCGCAGTAGCCCATTCCAGTTCATTCTGGCTCAAGACCCTCAGGGTGTAATTGCTGTTGCTCGGTTTTCCGAAATAAATTTCCGTCTGCTGAAGAAGGGTTACCGTATCAGGTTGATTGGAAAGCTGCGGTGTCGACCCCCGATTGAAAGTCCCCAGATATTCATTGTCGTCGGCATCGTCGCCATAATCCCACAGGCCGTAAATGGTCTGGGTCTGGGTATCCACGAAGTCAGAGTCACCCAGGTATTTCCCCGTGCCGGTTATGACCAGATAGCCGGGAATTCCGGGCGTACAGTGATGCATGACGTCAGGTTTGGTGGTGATGGGCTGGCCGGCACCGGACGCGTCTCTGGCCCGAAACAGCGGCGTGGCGCTGCCAAAAGCCACCGCCCAGCTGGAAGCGCTTGTGGCGGTAAGATCGAATTTCCACAGATTCCCTTTCAGGTCCCCCGCATACACATAGTCCGTTTTGTAATCCAGATTCACATCCACTGGGATGGGGGTGGAGAGCCCGTTACAGAACCCGGCCCCGGTATCGATCTGGGCCAGCTTTGCGCCTGTGAAAGCGTCGAGAACAAACAAAACGGCGTGTTCGTTGCTGCTGGCATAACCATTTCCAAACACCACCACCCAGGGGTGGGCCGGATCATTGGATTTAACAATGTAGGCCTCGCTGAAACTGTAGCCCACATCGGCGCTTTCGCCCGATGGTGTCGTGGCGTTCGGATACTCCCATTTCACGTTGCCGGCCAGTTCACTTTCACTTGTCATGGTTTTAGCGTTGGTCACATCCAGACAGAAATACCCTTTTCCCCCCTTTCCCAGGCCCCCCACCAGCAGGTTCACGCTTCCCGTGTCCGCCACATAGGGTGCCATGTCCACGAAAAAGCGGTGGCTGTAGGCCGAACTAGCCAGGTTCTCGAGGTTCGAGAATACCAGCCCCGGCACATAGGCGAAGAGTTCCTGCCCGTTTGTTGCATTGAAAGCGTGCAGCATGCCGTCGTTGGCGCCGGCATAAATGACGTCGTCGAAATAAGTGGGAGAGGAGTGAACGATATCCCCCAGTTTGCTGTTGCGGTTTCTGAAGGTGCCCCCGTTCTGCTGTTCACCGGTGGTATCACCCCTGAGATACTTCAGGATGTTCTCCGCTATGGTGGCATCGTTGTCCAGCAGAAGCTGTTGCGCCGGGCTGAGTTGGTTGTATTGGAAGGGAATACCGGCCGAAGTGGCGGTGTTGTAACTGGCAATGATACGGCTGTCGTAGGTCACGTCATCCAGTTCATCACTGGCGGACCAGATGAAATTATCCCGTAAGACAGCGCCGGTGGTCTGGTTCAGGGCGTACGCTTTCACGTCGCCGGTCCAGTTGTCCGTAGAATAGCTGGCCTGGTAAACGTGGCTTCCTGCTTGCAGCTCCTCTCCGTTAATGGATATGGAGGCGCCGCTCCCCACACGGCTCATGACGTTTTCCATGAGGGCTTCCAGGGAATCGATGAGGTTTTCCGGGTTGGCGGCGCTCAAGAATTGCCCCCGCCCGTTCACCGCCGCGTGCCACAGATCGTCGACCCGTTCCTGGTTTTCCGTATCTGTGGGGTTGGGCCAGGTGGGATAGACACGGCTGGCCGCATCAAGGTTGTACAGGTCATAATCAGCGGGGGTGAGGGTTCCGGTAACGCCGAAGGAAATGCCGTAGGTGACCATATGCTGCCAGCCGGCCAGATCCGGGAAACTGGAAGGAACCAGGTCGTCCAGGCTGGAAAGGTCGGTTTTATAATACTTCATGGCCACATCCGCCAGGGTGCCGCTCCAGCTGTCCGCATAGGGCGCGCCTTCACTTCCATCCTCATTTCCGACGCCCGAAAGGCTGCCGTTCCAGAACCCGTCCGTTACCACAATGGCAAATGACTGCTGGCAGGCCCCGCCGTCGGCGGCAATTGCATAGGGAGATGACCCGATGCCGCCGGAGTTACCGGAAAAGTATTCCCCCACGTTCTTAAGGGCTGCCCGAAGAGGTGTGCCGCCTGATGAATCGAGACCGTACAGCAGGTTCAGGAGGGTCGCTGTACTGTCAGAAGTACCCCCCCCCGTGGTGACGTCAACCGGCAGAACCGTCTGATTGAGCCGGTCATGGATGGAGTAAAACCCTACTTTCACACCCTCGATGCTGTCGATGACCCGGGAGATGGCAGCCTTGCCAGTCAGTTCCCGGCGCCGGTAGTAGGAAAACCAGTTGGCGAAGTTCTGGAGTTCCGCTGTGTAGGAACGGTTATTGTCGTCGCTGTCTTTGGGAACCACATCTTCGGGGGGTGTTGCGTCCAGGATAAGGCCCGCTTCGGATACGTCATCCACTTCCTGGCTGAAGCGGTAATATTTGATGCTGCCGTCCAGAACCACCAGGTACGGGGTATCTTCGCTGTCGGAATAAGTATAATAATGGGCATTCTTGATGCTGATATTGGAACTGCCGCTGGGTGAAAACTTCATGGCGTCAGCGGTATATTTGCTCTCGCCCGCCACGGTTGCGTCAAGCTGGATATACTCGCCACCGCCGCCTGAAAAATAGTATGTGCCCAGGGATGTCCAGTGCGCCCACACGTTCTGGTTTACACCTCCGGACGGCACGCCGCTGTTGCTGCCGCCGCCGCGGACAACATCGTAAGTCACATTGGTTACCCGGCTCGAATGGGAACGCCACCAGCCTGAAATCTCGTAGTTTCCGGCGGTGGGAATATCAACGGTCCATCTGGCCCAGGCACTGCCTGTACTGTTACTGTCGGTGTAGAGATAGTCGGACCCATAGTCCTCGGTGGAAGTGGTGGTGCTCCAACCGACGGCTGACCGGGTGAATCCCGCATCCGTATTGTCCACGATAATGCCCGGTTCTATGGAATCGTATTCGCTCGAAAGGGTCAGAGTGGGGCTCGCATCCGTTGGATTGGAGCGGGGCGCCGTGGTGCTGGCGGCGGCCTGTCCCGGCCAGGGGGTATAGGTTGCGGTGGGATTATAGTACATTTTGTTGTATTCAGACCACCTGGCTTTCCAGAGCCGTTTTTCATCTCCTGAAACCACATAACTGCTGGAATAAGCATTGTCGCTCATATTGAAATTGTAATACTCTCCGTGAAAAATACCGCTGCTTTCAGAGGTCATGAATTCCCAATCCATGCTGCCGGAATCGTCAATGACGAACATGATACTGGCGGGCGCTGCCTGAAGTTGGGTATCCATGGGGATATCGGCGATATCCAGGCACAGGGATCCGGGCAGGGTCGTGGTGGTCGTGCTGGTTGTGGTTGCGGCTGTGGTCGTGGTGGTTGTTGTGGTTGTGGTTGTGGTTGTTGTGGTTGTTGTGGTGGTCGTGGTAGTCGTCGTGGTGCTCGTGCTCGTGCTGGTGGTTGTTGTGGTGGTCGTAGTGGTAGTTGTGGTTGCCGGAATCTGCGTGTACCAGAGGTTACGGTTTTTATTTTGCCCGTTCTTGAGCCAGACAAACTTGCTGGCCGGTGTAACCCAACCCGACACATCCGTGGCTTTGATTTCAAATCGCGGCTCGTTATATCCGGACCAGGAAACGGTTTTTATATAATTGTGGATATAGGGACCCTCCCACGCGGTGGTCCAGGGATAAACGATTCTGATCTTCCATTGGGCCCCGGCATTTCCCATGGTCGGACTGGGTTTAAGCCTCACCCTGATGGTGGCACTTTTCGCGAAGGCGGCCTCCACCGAAAGGTGAAAAAAAGCAGCGGCGGAAAAAAAGATGAATATCACCATGAGTAAGGTTTTTCCACATTTTCCCGCGAAAAAACCTTGTAAGGCGAAAATCCATGTATGCTTGGAAGGCATGACGGAACTCCTCGCTTTTTCAAAACCGTTTCTTGTATCCGACTTCAATAATCACTTCACCCAACCTTTTGTTGGAATTGGGATTTTCCCGGATCGATCGCCCATAGATGACGAATTCATGCATTTTGGTGCCGGCCGTGCCGGCCAGGTCAAGTGACGCACCCGTGGACGGCTTTTCAACGGGCAGAAACCGCGCTTCATAACCGGCAGACGCGTCTGAAATTGCATCGGGCGCCTCAGCGGAAATTTTGTTCGTGCCGGTGGTCCAGTTAGAATCGTCGCCAATATTGTCTGCGTCCGGGATGTCCGCAGACACGCCTTTCTTATCAACATTGGGCAAAGTGATGTCCTCACCATCGTTCTGGTACTTTCCGTCCGGCAATTTATCCGTACTCTCTTCTATTGCCCTTGCCCCCACCATGGCTGCCGCTTCCGCCCTGTAGAAATTTTCAGCATACCGCATGTCGTTCCCGGAAACCTGAAGCTCGATAGACGCGGTCATGGTGGCTGCGATGCCGATCATGGAGGCCAGCGCCAGTATGATCAGGGATATGACCAGGATGGTACCGTCTTCATTTGCCAATGATTCGTTCCGTTTCATGATGTCCTCAATGCTATGGCGGTCCCGGTTTGATGTTCGTGAGTACCATGTCCCGATTGAGTTTGTCATGCTGCACCGTAACTTCAATGAGTTTTGTGTCGGCGATGGTATCACAACCCGCATTCCCTCCGTCACATATCTCCCAGCTGATGGTGTAACCGGTAGGCGGATCATCGTCGTCATAAGTGCTTTCAGTGAGATCCGAATCGGTGTAAACCAGTGCCATGAGGCTCTCCAGTCGGTCCCGGGCCAGTACGCTGGCCTCCGTCACCTGATCCGCGTGGGCATTCTGCCGGATGGAAGTCACTTGCATGCTTCCCACGGCCAGTATGCCGAACGCCAGCACTGCCATGGCCACGAGCACTTCGAGAAGGGTAAACCCGCAGTGGTTTTTCAAGCGACGGCATGCGGTTTCCAACCGTTGATATTTCTCTCTGAATAGCATCATTCTGTCCCTACAATCCCAGATTCCGGCATGCGATTCGCATGCTCTGTATTCTGCGACGAAAATGATCATTTTGTGCCGCCAAAACGACGTCTCCCTGCTGATTTTGATATTCGTTGCCGTCAGTGTAATCGGGGTCTTCCCGCGACGCGCGAACCACGATGGTTACTTCAACGGATCGAATTTCTGGCATATTGGTCGTAACGTTCCCATTTCCGTCATCGTCCAAGCGGGTTCCGTCCTGATCAAGATATACGAAATTGAGGGCATCCACATTTTCAATGACCGGTTGCACGGTTGCACCGTCCGTGCTCTGGATGCCCAGGTTTTGAACGCCACCCGAGGTATAAAGGGAATAGGTGACGTTTTCGTAAGGGCCATCTGTAGTTCCATCCGGATCTGTTTCAAAGCTGCTTCCCCGAACGTCGGCGGTAAAGTGAATTTCATCCGTATCGGCTGTAAGGATGCCGGGTTTGTTGACATCAGTCGTCGAGGGATTACACCCTGCCTCTCGAACCTGGCTTGACATGTAAAACATAGCCGTCCTGAGATTCTGCTGAAGGGCCGCCACCTCCTCTTGAACCACATAGGATTTCTGCTGGGACTGGTAGGCGGCATAGACGGCCGTCATGATAACGGCCGACACAGTCAAAGCTACCAGCAATTCAACCAGTGTAAAGCCCTGGGGGTTTTTGGATGCAATCATAAATCACGCTAATGCTAATGAATAGTTAATTCAATTCTGATATTGCCCGCGTTGGACAACTCAATATCAGCTTCACTGTTATCGGAATTCTTAATGGAAACCGTTCCCCCACCAAACCCACCCGCGCTATTTCTCGGAATACCGTTTGAGCGAAAAGCAACGGCCGGCAAACCATCATCGTTATTGGTAAAGGTGTTGGAATCCGTGGAAATGCTCGCATGGTAATCCGCCCATTTGACTCCTTTGACAGTGGTTTCCGAACTATCGAGCACCAGATCATTGTCCTCATCCTGAAAAACAACATAATCGCAGGGATCGCCATCGCAGGTATCGCTGTCAACCGTTTGGTTGAAAGTGATGGTGCAGTTGGCGCCGGTCTTGATGGCTGTTATTCTAGCCAGTTGAAAGCTGGCCCGGAGATCTCTCGCAGCGCTTTTCAGATAATAGTCCGGAAGCCATTTGATAAACCCGGGGACAGCGATTGCTACCATGATGCCCAATACCGCGATGACCGTCATCAACTCCGTCAGGGAAAACCCAGCATGGGCGGTTTCCTTCTTGTGAAATTCTCTCATTATCTGCATTTGATTCATTGTACTTCAGCGCCTTTTATCAGGCTTGTGACATAAATGCCACCAGCACATTTCTCACCGGCGTTACCTTTGAAGAACAAGCAATTTTTATGCCACATTTGGATATATACTTTAAAGAGTCAGTATTATATAAAATCATATCTCTTTAATCCAAATAAAAAATTCTTTCCCAACAGATCGTAAGAATTTTTATCACTGTAATAATTTTCTACGCTTCTTGTAAAGCAGGGGGGACAAATCTTAAGTATTCATTATCTCATCAACTTGTATTTACAAGACTGCGCCAATTCACAAAAGAAGCTTAAATTAAGATGGGCTTCACAATGAAAATGTAATGGCAGAATCCGGCGCTTGATTCGACGCCAAAAGGCATGGCGCAAGTCAGTGCTTGTTCGACTTGCCCTCAATACCTTGGGTGGCCTTGGAAGGGGTTGGGCTTTCACCTGCTTCCCACGCTCCAGCGTGGGAGCCCGTACCGTATGCATTCCTATTTCAGACAATGGGAGCGGGAGAAACGCATAAAATCACAGACTTCCCGCTTTTCACTTCTGCTCCAACTGTAAGAAAAATTGTCATATGATTGTAAAATATTTTGACGTTTGACAATTTACACGCTTTTCGAGTACCACAAAAACAGCGAAACCAAAAACCTGCAAACGTCTCTTTTGCCGAATATACAAGGCATCAAGCGTGCAGCCGTATTATAATACTACAAACGCTTGATAACGCCGTAGATTCAGTAATAGAGGCGTTCCCGAAGGGTTCAACTTTTTGGAAAGAAAACATCGAATTCTTGACAGCATTTCGGTGTTGCATCATTCGTCTCATTTTTAAAACAACAGATTGAAATGCCGACATTTATCTGTATCTTCAAAAAAGTTGAATGCAAGTTTTAGGTGAAACAATATGAATATTTACCCTTTCGGTGTGGCCGCGTGGGTACTGCGGCTCACGGCGCGGAATTTGCATTTTAAGTGATTTGCTCAGGACCGCCCTCAAAATGAAAAGAAGAGAAACGGTGTTATGGGTAGCAAGAACGCAGGGAATGAATCGGGCTTCACACTGATGGAGCTGATTTTGGTGATGGTGGTTATGGGTATTGTGGCGGCCATTGCCATTCCGACTTTCATGGGTTTGCTTCCCGCCATGCGCCTTAACGGCGCGGCCCGGCAGGTAATGGGAGATTTGATGAATGCGCGAATGGAGGCGGTCAAGCAAAACCATGAGTTTAAAGTGTTCTTCTTGAACAATCACGAATACAAAATACTGGATGACAACGATAGTGACGGGGTTGACGACGGTGGGTTGGAAACATCGAAAACCGTCGATATCCAGAACAATTACGAAGACGTAACCCTCAGTGATACCGGGGACCCCATATTCAGTCCGAAAGGGACAGCAACAACCCTTTCTACTATCACAGTTCAAAATGCCAGTGGTTCCAAAACCGTATCCATAAGCATCGCAGGACGTGTTAAGATCAATTGATGGGGTTGGGAGATGACGCGGCAAAAAGAAAAACAATCACCCGTAAAACCGAAGAATGGCGGTTTCACGCTCATCGAATTGCTGATCGCCATTGTAATCCTTTCGGTGGGATTGCTGGGTATGGCCACCCTGACCGGATCCATCGTCCAAAAAAACAAATTCAGCAATGACCTGACCATGGCAACCACGCTGGCTCAGGACAAGCTGGAGGATATCCGCGCCGACGGTTACGCCAGTGCCGCGAGCGAAACCAAAACCGCCTGTGCCGGCGATTTTTCCCAATACCAGCGGGAGGTAACCGTGAGCACCCCTTCAACCGGGATGAAACAAGTGATCGTCAAGGTGTACTGGGGGCCTTCCGACGTCCATGACGTTGAACTGAAAACCATCCTCTGCGAGTAAAAAAATATATCAAAGGGCCCGATGTCCGATTCCGTACAAAAAAAACAAAAGGGATTTACACTTGTTGAACTGCTCGTTACTTTGGCCGTCATCCTTATTGTGGTCGCGTCTCTATCCAGTACGTTTGTTCTTCAGCGGAAAACCTACGACACGCAGCAGCAAATCAACGAGATGGTTCAAAATGCCAGGGCCGCCATGGATTTGATGTCAAGCGAAATCATGTTGACGGGGTATGGGGTGACGTCCACGGCACTTTCCACCTGGCTCAACTGGGCGGGTGTTACCTTCGGCACCGACCCTGTCCTAATTGAGGACGGCGCAGGCGCTCTGGGAAGTGATATTATCCATGTGGCGGGCTGTTTTGACGGCGCGGGCACGTTCCTTGACGCCAACGCTTCTTCCGGGGATACGACCATTGACGTTGATGACGGCTCAAAGTTCAACACGACCACCAAAAGCAATATCTGCATTAACGGCATTGAACGGGCAGTTGTGACCGGGGTGTCAGGCGACACCCTTACCATTGACACGGACCCGGGAACGACCGGCAATCAGGGCCTTTCAGAGAACTATGATGTGTCCGCAATAACTGTCAACATCTGCGTGGTTAAGATCATCAGCTATTCGATTGTTCAGGAAACGGATGGCTCCGGCAACACCGTTTACACACTGAAAAGAAACGAAAACCTGGGGGCCGGGCGGCAGCCGCTGGCGGAAAACATTATCGACATACAGATAACACAGGTCCCCCCAACCGGCGCTATCCTGGGGGTGGAAATCAATCCGCTGACGGCGCAAACGGATAAACCAGACCCGAACTATTCTCAAAACAGCGGCTACCGGACCTATGGTTTGCGTTCCGTCATCACACCACCGAACCTGGGCTACTGATGGGCCAGATAACCGGCTGCCGAGGCTAGAACCTCAAAGAGGGAAGATATCATGAAAATGCCGACATACCACAAAAATGAACATGGCGTAGCCCTCGTGATTTCTCTCATGTTTCTGGCGATTCTGGGCATGCTGGGGACCACAGCCTATGTCATGACCAGCACGGATTTGAAGATCGGAAGGAATTACCAGGCAGGTGCGGAAGCATTTTTTGATGCGGATGCGGGAATTAATTTTGCTGAAGCTCAGATCGAATCGGCGCTCAGTGCTGGTTCTATTACGCTTCCAACGACTATTGGCGGTACAGCAACATTGTCTTACACCGTACCCAGCGGTTTTTCTTTTTCCCTGTCGCCGGTCACACTGGTAGCGGATAACACCTATTCGCTGACCAGCACGGGAAGCGGGCCTGATAACAGCCAGGCGCAAATAGTTGTTCATTACAACCGCGCTTCAGCCATCAACTTTGCCGCATTCGGCGACCAAAAACTGGACACAAAAAATGGTGGTACAACTCTCAGTTTTGACAGCGGCAGTTCGGACTCTACGAAGAACGACCCCGGCGATGCGTCCTTTCAAACAACCCACGAGGCGGACGTGGGATCCAATGACTGGTTGGTAACACATAATGGCGCAAGCATCGATGGCGCGGGGGTTTTGGGCGAAAAGGTCGATGGTTCGGCCACCACAAACAGCATTCACGGGGGGACAACTTTTTATGATTCAAGCCCAGTCGATGTGGGGAGAGTGGATCCAGATCCCCTGGGGGTGAATACCGCTGGCGGGGAATACAACCCTGCAACGTACATCGCTAGCAATGATAACCTGACCCAGGCATCCCCTCCAATTACGGGGAATGCTATTTCCACAAACAGCAATGTGACACTTACCGGGAAAGCAGGAGGCTCGAATTTCTATCTAACAAGCGTCAATTTGAAGAACGGCGCCACCCTCACAATCAACAATCCAGCAGGGTGTCCTACGTGCGAGGTCAAGATTTTCTTGACCGGACCTTTTGAAGCGAAAAACGGTTCAAGCATCATTTTAACCCCTAATCCACTAGACACGACAAGATTTTCAATTTTCTCCAACTCCACGAGTAAAATTGACTTCAAGAACTCAAGTACCATTGCAGGTCTCTTCTACGCGCCCTATGCACCCATAGATGTCAAAAACTCCGCAGCATTTTATGGTGCCGTCTGGGGAGCCAATGTAGATATCAAAAACTCCGGCACCCTCTATTTCGACACCGCCATCAGGGACAAATTCCTATCAAATAATCTGAATAAGACCTCCTGGTGCGAGGTGCGCAACTGATTTTCATTGGATCTGTTTCCACCATGGCGGCAGAACGCCTTTGTTTTCAGCTGCGACCCGATTTTGAAGCTGCTGGAGTTTCTTCTGAATCTGAATCAATTTATTCCAGTAAAGGTCCTTTTTTTTTCTATTGTTTTTTATCTTTGCTTCCTCAAACACTTGTGAAATGTTTTCCTTTTCCATCAGAATCTGCCGCTTTTCCTTCATTAGGACCAGCTGTGGGTTCTCCTCTTCTTGGGCAACCGATTTTTCTCCTTCAGCTCCAGCAACCCCTGCAAGTGCTTCCGAAACGGTGGCAGCTTCCTGACCACTTTCTGGGACAGGGGGCTTTTCCGGTGGTTTTGAAACCTCCTTTTCAGGTACATCAGCGATTTCTTCGATGCTGATTACCTGGTCTTTTGGAATCCCGATGAGCCCGCCATACCGGTAAAACTTGATCTGATTCCCTTCCTCCCGATATTCGGGGGTGGTAAAACTTCTTCCGTCTTTTAAGTGGATCACCCAGGCGGCAGAGCAGACCAAGGGAAAGAACACGACAGTCCCAAATAGCATTACCATTAGAATTCTTTTCATAAAACCCCCAATTGTCTGATCGCTTTCCACTCCGTGAAGGGCAGAGGGAGATTCTCATCCGCCAGAAATTGATTCATCTTTAAGCTTCCTCATTTTCAGCAATTTCCTGATCACTTTCCAGTCTTTGCAGCCGATAAAGGCGTAATCTCCTTGTCGATTTTCGACTCAATCTCATCCTCAACCATATCAAGCTCATAGTCCATTTGGAGGCCGAGCCAAAACTGTGGAGACATGCCGAAATATCGCGATAATCGTAATGCGGTATCCGCAGTAACACGCCGCCTGCCCAAGACAATCTCGTTGATTCGCCGTGCTGAAACACGAAGGGCCAGTGCAAGCCTATTCTGGCTCAGGCCCATTGGTTTAAGGAACTCTTCCTGTAGGATTTCCCCTGGATGCACGGGACCGAGTTTTTTTCGCTTCATGATTTACCCCTATGATAATCAACTATTTCTACATCGAAAGCATCATTGCTTCGCCAGATAAAACAAATTCTCCATTGATCGTTGATTCGTATGGAATATTGTCCGGCTCGATCACCTTTGAGCTTTTCCAATCGATTTGCAGGTGGAACTCGCAAATCATTTATGTTTGCGGAACGGTTAAGCATTCGCAGTTTCCTCAGGGCCATTCTCTGAAAATCTTTGGATAACTTTAGTGGCAGCTCTCTTTTGAAAACCTTTTCTGCTTCCTTGTCTTTAAATGACTTTATCATACTAAAAACATGTAAACCCTTTAACGTTAAACGTCAAGCGGGAATACCCAGAGCCAGCAATTCTCATTACGAAAAGATACCCCCGTGGGTGCAGCTTTTCAGTTGCGAAAACCGAGGGGGCCTCTAAGAACGAATTCCCAGGCAGAGCGTCCACAGTGCATTCCCAGGCGGAGCATGGGAACGAGGGGAACTTGGAGAAACGAGCGAAACCAGAATCGGTAGAGGCCAGCGGGCACCCGTGTTCAATTGCAAGTGATGGCAAGACATCATAGAAAATGTAATGGCAGAATCCGGTACTTGATTTGACGCCAAAAGGCGCGGCGCAAGTCAGTGCTTTGTTAGACCTGTACCCTTTTTGACGTACACTCCTTGCTCTACTCTTCATCCTGTACTATAATTTTGAAGTCGGGAAAATGGAATGGAGGTTATATAAATGAAATCAACGTCGTATAATTTAATCATGTCTGCGCTTTATAAGGGGATGAAAGGGGAAAGGCCACCCGTGGGGAATCCCACTTCCATTGTCTGTCACGGTCTGATGGACCTTTGCGGTATTTCTTTTCCCGAGGCCCACCTGGAGCCGCAGGCCATGGCGGAACTGGCCCTGGCAGGGCACGAAATACTCGGTTTTGATACGGTCATGCCAGAATACAGTGTTGATCAGGAAGCGGCTGCCCTTGGCTGCAAGGTGGACTGGGGCGACAGGGACCGGATGCCCGATTCCCGGCATTTTCCCTATGAGGATTTCTCCCATGTGAAAATCCCGGACGATTTCCTGGAAAAACCATCCATACGCGTCGTTCTGGATGCTCTTTCCATTCTTCGTCGACATGTGGGCGGAAAGGCTGCCATTATTGGAAAAGTGATGGGACCCTGGACCCTTTCATACCATATGGCGGGCACCCAGAATTTTCTGCTCCAGATCGGCATCGAAGAAAAAGAAAAAGTACACCGCATGATCCGACAGCTGATGCCGGCCACCGTGGCTTCTGCCCGGGCACAGTTTCAGGCCGGGGCGGACATTGTGGTGCTGGCTGATCACGCAACCGGAAATCTGGTCAGTCCGCGCCATTACGAAGAATTTCTCCTGCCCATTCACCAGGAACTGACAGACACCATTGAAGGCCCCTTGATCCTGCATGTGTGTGGAAACTGCACAGACCGTCTGGAGATGTTTGCGGATGCCGGTTTTGACGGATACCATTTTGAATGGCAGGTGGATGCGAAAACAGCCGTTGAAAAGATCGGTCACAGAATGTGTCTGGTGGGGAACGTCAACAATCCGGAGGTACTTTACCAGGGAACGCCGGAAGATGTTTACAAGCAGGTGCGCTATGCCATCGAATCGGGTGTGGACATCATCGGTCCCGAATGTGCCATCCCCTTGTCTACCCCCATTGAAAACCTGAAAGCCATTGTCTCCGCCGCCCATGAAGGGTATTGAAGCAGACAAGGGAGAGAGGCGGTTTTCTGCCGATCTTCAAAACAAAGCGAGGGAAAAAATGAGTGAACTATTGAACACCATCAAAGAAGCGGTGGTCAATCGAAAGCGAAAAGAGATCGAGGGTCTGGTCAGCGAGGCCATTGAAGCCCGAATCGACCCCGCCACGATTATCAACAAAGGTCTGATCGAGGCCATGGATGTGGTGGGAAAGCAGTTTTCAACCGGTGATATCTTCGTCCCGGAGATGCTGGCATCAGCCCTCACCATGAAAATGGGCCTGGATAAGGTCAAGCCCTTGTTAAAGTCGGCCGACCAGCCGTCCAGAGGCACCGTACTCATGGGGACGGTAAAGGGAGACATGCACGACATCGGCAAGAATATTGTGAACATGATGCTGGAAGGGGCCGGGTTCACAGTGGTTGACCTGGGGGTGGACCTGACGTTGGAGAAACTCATGGCGGAGATTGAAAATTTGAAACCGGACCTCCTCGGACTTTCCGCCCTTTTGACCACCACCATGCCCGAAATGGAACGTGCCATCCGGGTAATTGGGGAAAAGGGCTTGAGGAAGGATATAAAGATCATGGTCGGCGGAGCACCGATCAGCAAAGCATTTGCGGAGAAAATCGGGGCGGACGGGCATGGTGCGGACGCCGCTGAGGCGGTCGATCTGGCGAAACGCTTAATTGGAGAATAGAGGGCCGGACCATGTTAATTGTTGCTGAAAATTGTCGCTGAATTAAATCCAGAGCATTGCCTCAAAAATCTTTAAAAAAATTGGCCCGGTAGGGCGCGGGGGGCACTATTCCTGTGGCTTCACCCAATCGCAGCAGCCAAATCTGATCCAAATCTGAGCGTCAATTCTGCGAAGTTATTTTTGAGGGAGCCTTAAGATCCGAATTTGAAGAGAATAAGGCACTCTCAGACCTTTTGGTAGTCAATTACCATTTAGTCTTGACTTTCCGGCAGTTCATGATAATCTGGTCAGCATGAAAAAGAGACGATACTATAAAGAAATTTGGGGAGCGTTTAATCAGGAAAAACATCTGGTTCTCGTTTCCGGCCCCCGGCAGGCCGGGAAAACCA